>BNJT01002135.1_pt1 | contig 152280 bp, 160 predicted proteins | sample 8540491 | NCBI WGS metagenome assembly BNJT01 (sample SAMD00202455, study PRJDB9452) | human saliva metagenome | host: Homo sapiens
TGGAGACTACTCTGAAGATGCAAAGATAGCTAATATAGTGAGTAAACTCTATGGAGTTAAATCTACAAAAGCACCGGTAGTAACTACAGGTATGTTCAAACTGCTTGATACAGCTAGTAACACTATGATAAATGCTAATGAAAAAGTTAGTAAATATAGTGGAGACGGAAAAATTTATAGCTATAATAGACTCTGGAGCAGATCCAACAGAAGTAGTATATTTAAAATTGGGAAAGCTACTTAGTAAATCAAGAACAAAAATGCACAAGATATTGCGTTAATTGCTGAAAATATTGATGGAGCAGGCGTATATTTTGATGATAAGATAGTATACGGATATAACTATGATAGAAATGCAAATATAAAAAGAAAATAAAATACAATCAAGATGGTAGAGGTACGTAGCTGGTATAGTAGCAGCTAATGGAGAAATTAAAGGGTGTAGCACCAAATGCACAATTAGCAATAATGAGAGTATTTAGTGATAGTGCTTTTATGGGTGGTACCAACCTGAACATACAACAAAGCCATAGATGATGGTAAATGGTGTAGACCTATAAATATGAGTCTGGTTCACAAGTGTTACTAATAATAGAGTGGAAGATTCTACTAATAATGCCTTGCAAATGCACAAAAAAGCAGGTATAAAAGTATCAGTTGCAGGTAATGATGGATTATGGGATTTCTGCCAAAGATCTTCTCCTTATGCCAAAAAATCCTGATATAGGTCTTCTAAATTCACCTGCAGTTGCTGATATATCTCTTGCTGTTGCACTGCAGAATACAAGAATAAACAAAAAGGCATATCTGTAAAAGAAAATGGAAAAGAAGTTAAGAAAATAGTATTCAGAGCCGGAGAAAAGACCAAGCACAAAATTTTCTAATTATGATTATCCTTTGTACGTATTTGAGGGATATGAAGAAGACGTTATGTAAATATAGGTAGATTAGATGGAAAGTATAGTTTTATAAAACGTGGATAAAGAAGGAAGATGATGAGACGGCTTTTTCTAAAAAGTAAAAACAGCTCAAACCACGGCGCTATAGCAGCTATAATATACACAATGAAGATAAAACTCTAGTAAGTATGGCTGATTTGATGAAGAGGGAGTTAGTATAACAGTATTTATAACAAAATCTGATGGTGAAATTTCATAGAACATAAGAATGCGATACCAGAGGAAACTAGAGAAACAGAAGTAGATAATCCTACAGCTTGGCAAGTATCTAATTTTTCTAGTTGGGGTTTATCACAAGAAGGAAATATGAAACCTGATATATCAGCTCCTGGTGGTTCTATAAACTCAAGTTTTAATAATAATTGAGCATGGATATATGAGTACATCTATGGCAGCACCAAGGATGCAGCAGTGTATAGCCAGAAAAGAATATGTAGAGCAAGAATTTCTAATGTAATAGGTGTAGAAAAACATAGACTTATAAAAATTTAATATGGTAGTGCAAGACCATATAGGAATGCTAGTACAAAAGCACTTACACCTAGATTCTACAAGGTGTGGGGCTTATGCAGTTAGATAATGCAACTACATCAAAGGTGGTAATAGAAGGAACTAATGATATCTAGTATAAATTTAGGAAATATAAAAGTAATGATGTGGTAATAAAATAAAAGCTGTATAATTATGGAAAATACAGAAAAACTTTAATTATGTATTGAATTAAATACAGATAGTGTAGCAGATGGAAAATCCTACAAACCAAAAATATAAAAAAATCAGATACAAAACTATAGTGGTAAGTCCAACTCTACTAAAGAATTTGAAGTAAAATTCACTTAAGTGAGCAGGAAGTATCAGATTTAAAAAAGAAATGGAAATGGATTTTTCTTAGAAGGATATGTACTATTTGAATACAAGGTGGTTTACCACAAGAAAATATAAGTGTACCATTTGTAGGATTTAAGGTGATTGGAGCGATATAAACGTAATAGAGGAAAGTATATACGATTTATTGGCAAAAATCAACAACCATATTACTATGAGAGCAAATGTAGTCCCTAATCCATTTACACATTTATCTACAAAAGTAGTTGGAGAAGATGCCACTTGGAGAGATAGAAGACAGTACCAGAAAACTAAAAATACAGATAAAGATAAAATAAGCTTTTTCTCCAAACAATGATGGTAGAGCTGATGAAATAAGCTTTGTAGGTACTTTAGAAATTATAAAGATTTAAAATTAAGGTATATAATGAGAAGGATAATATTGACACACCTATATATACTGTTGAAAAAAATGGAGTATTTGAGTTGGGGAATTGCTTTGTAGGTGGTTTTGCGGTCCAATCTTACAACTACAAAAACCTGAGGAAGTGGAGTGGATAGATTCTGCCAATTTACCAATGCCTGAAGGAAAATATTACATTTGAAGTTAAGTGTCAAAGCTACGGAAAAAATATTGATATGAACAAAAAATTAAATTTCTGTTACAGATACTACTTTCCCAAGAATAGTAAAGAGTAGTTATGACGAGTCAACAGGTGTGTTTGAACTTTCTAGCAGAAGAAAATGGTTCAGGTATATAAAAAGTCAAATAAAAAAATAGGTGAAATAGAGTATAAAGCAGATAAAGATGGTAGATTTGCTTTTACCACTCGAACAAAAGCATCTCTTGCAACACTTGAGGTAAAAAGACTATGCACAAAATACTCAAGTATTAAAATTAGAAGATGCAACAAGAAGAGGAGATGAAAAAACAATAGTTGTATCTCCAGAATATCAGTTGGCAGTACCCATGGATAAATTTAAGGGTAGTGCTAGACAAAGATGGAAATAGCGTAAATCCGGTATGATTTGAAAGTGGGTAGTTATATACCGCAACCTATAAGGCGCAAGAGCCATTTGAATTCTGGCAAGTGAACCTAGGTCACCATTTGAAATAATAACTGATACTACAAAGGGCTACCAGTTAACTTTATATACAAAATAAAAAGAAGTAACAGTAGCAATTTCAAACCGAGATTCATGTCTGTAGATGTAGTACTTGTAAATGCTGAAACAGGCGAAGAACACTTATGTCAGTAAAAGCAGCACACAATATGTTACAAATGTACCTCAAGGAAACTATAAAGTATATATCAAGAATGTACCTCGAAGGGTATGTAGCTACTATAGATCCAGATCAAATAGTAGTAGGAGAAAGAGGTGCACAAGTGCAAACTCGAGATAATAGTATCTAAAATAGAAAATAAAGACGTAAAAGTAAAATAGAGAGAAATGGCTATGGAAGATGAGCTTACTGTAGTATTACGTGGTACAGATGTAAAAAGATACTCGCCAAATAAAATTTGAAAAAGGTGAAAAGGAAAAACAATATCTCTTCCTATAAAACAATACTATGATGTGTGCGTAAAAGACTTAAAAGATAGTTCTTACGGATTAAGACCACAAGAGGCAGAAGGAAGAGAAATTCCGGTAAGATTCAGCATCTATGAGTGCTTTAGGTTATATGAGGATTTAAATCAATCTTGGAAAAAGGTGTGAATAATCTAGCTCAAATAGTCGAGAAGAATGATTTGTTTATATTAATAAATAAAGCAGATTACTATAAAGCAAAATGATATACTGTAGATAGCTGGGAAGTGTTTGAAAAGTTGTAGCTGAGGCTATAACTGTATGGAGAAACAAAAGCAAGCACAAGATGAAGAAGTCGATAATGTTAGAGCAAACTTGAAGAGGCATTTAAAACTTGTATCAAGAGGAACAGGAACAAACAAAAATTAAAAGATAGATAGACGAAGCACAAGCAATATATGACAAGATAGACTCTGAAAAATACGATCAAAAAAATCTATAGAGTTCTTATTAGCGGCAAATAGAAGGTGCCAGAATAGCATACAAATCAGATGACCTCTTTATTATAATACTGTTGATTATATAAATAGTAGTATGTATGTTAGATGAGCTACAGCGAACTTAAAATTTGTAAATGGTGGTGTAGATAAGTCTATTAGTAGGTTTAATAGCTCAAGCAGAAAATCTTATAAGAGAAAAGATTTGTACACAGATGATTCTATAGGAAATCAAAACTGTATTAGAAATAGCAAAGGGAAATAAATGATACCAAAAAGATGCTAGACACGATGAAGTAAAAGAGCAGGTAAGTCTATTAAGAAACTATATATAACTTTTAGCAAAGAAAGTGGTAGATAAATCTGCTTTAAAGATGAAGATACAAGAAGCAGATAAAATTACAGATTTATCGAAGTATGACTTAGATGCAAGATCTCCGTTTAGGAAAAGCTAGAGAACAAGCTAAGGAAGTAATGGCTAATAGAAAAGCGACAAAACAAGAGGTAGATGAGGCATACAACAAATTGGTAGAGACTATGAAAATTTTACAGGAAATGTCGATGTATCAGATAGATAAATCTACATCTAGAAAACTCTAAGACAAAATCATAGATTTATCACTATATAAAAAACTCGTTGCGAAAGTATTCAGCGGAGATAAGTATTCATATACTGTAAGATTTATAAAGTGAATTTGAATTAAATGGAAAACAATAAATTAAATATACAATAAAAATTAAAATGTAAATGGACAAAAATATATCAGCTACAAAAGTAGGAGACATATCAGAATTTACATTTACATTAGATAGACAAATATCTAGTCAAGATGTAAAAGTATCTATAGATATATTGGAAAGAAAGAAATGTAAAACCATTGATGCAAATTAATTTAATAATAAAAAATCCTTGAGCTATTTAGCTCAAGGATTTTAATACATTAGGCTTAATATAGAGTATATATATAATATGTAGTAAATATTATTGAGTCAGCTCTGTCTAGTATGCCACCTGATGTCCAGGTATTATATTAATACCATAATCTTTTATATTCATAGCTCTTTGAATGCACTAGAAAATATATCTCCTATCTGTGATATGATAGATCCTATTATAGCAAAAGGTATAACAAATGATAAAAAATCTTTTGGAAAAAATAAGCATACATAAAGCTAGCAAAGGTACAAACAATATACCACCCACAGCTCCTTCTTACTGTTTTTTTTTTAGGGCTTATAGATGATAATTTATGTTTGCCAAAAAATACGCCACTAAAATATGCAAATGTATCTGTAACCAGCGATAATAAATATATAAGGGAAAACACATATTATAATTACTAGAAAGTACTATTGAAAGTGATACAGAAAACATATAAAGACAAATATGCTAATAGCTGCATCTATAGCAGATATTTTTCCGAAAACCACAAAAGTATTTCTACAAAATAACAATAAAACTATAAGTGGTAATATTAGTTTTTCATTTTTTGTATATATTATTAAAAGTATTTATTATAGTGAGCTATGAAAGTATACATTTGTAAATTGCATGAAGAGTTTTTGCCCAATGCATTTGCGAATTCATTTACACCCTATACAGTGAACAAACAAGGATGAATAATGATAGATAGACTCCTCCTTTTATTAGTACAAATATAAGCAGTGGTAATAGCACTGCTGCTGATAAAATTTCGTTTTCAAAATTGCCTCCAGATTAATTATATTATTTTACAGAGCCAGCGTCTATCTCTCTTTGCTGATAAGTGTATATGGCTTTCACGCAGCTCTGATTACTATCCAGAAGTCAGGCCATCATGTGTCACAAGACAAAATTGCGCATAACTAGCTTCATACATCATAAAATTAGATAGTCTTATCTCTCCGCTAGTCCTTATTAACAAGATCAGGATCAGGCATATATGATGTGTATAAAATACTCTTTACAGTGTCATTTGTTATATCATCTTCTTTTATATTAGATGCTATTATGTTTTTATTGCGTGAGCTAAAGTCATCTCTAAACCATAGTTAAGTGCAAGAGTTAGTGTTAGCACCTGTATTATCTTTTGTTTTCCATAGCGTTTTAATAGCTCAGTATACGGCTTCTTTCAGGCAAATTTGAGTGATATCTCCTATGGTATTCTCACGTTGTTTTCAGATCAGAAGCTCCTTTACTTCGTTTTGTGTGATAGGTCACTATAAGTCCCATAAGTACACCTACGCTTCTGCTGGTCTACTCCAGTTTTCAGTTGAAAATGCATATACTGTAAGGTATTTTACACCTAGGGTATTACATTTTTGACTATTTGTCTTATGTGCTTCTACACCAGCTTTTATGACCAACAGTACGTGGTCATAAATCTTGCCCATCTACCATTGCCGTCCATATATTATAGCTATGTGTTTAGAATATTTTGTTTCTAATACTTTTTCTTCATAATTCATAGTTTCACCCGTATTTTAAGTGTTTTTGTTTGTCTTAAATATATAGTTACATATCCTTTTTATCTATTTCGTCCAATGTATATAATTAATACAACAACGAATATATATAATAAAAATATTATAGCGATTGTTATTTTAGAGGAAAAATGCTTATAGCACTTATTTTTACACATAAATATATAACATACTTATAATAATACCTCTGGACATATATTCAAAAAACTTTTTCCTATGTATTGACATAGTCCATATATATTGCATCTATATATGTTCGCTTGTGCCATAACCCTTATGCGAAATTATACTGTGGGTATATTTTATCGTACTTTTTCATCATATCATCTCTTGTAACCTTTTGCTATTATACTTGCTAGTAGCTATACCAAGTGCTAAGTCGCCTTTTTATTATAGCTGTTTGATCGATTTGAACATCTTTATATTTGATTACCATCTATTAATATATGTTCTATGTCAAATTCATTTGCAAGTTTGCTCATAGCCATATAGGTTGCGTTGAATATATTAAATTCATCTATACGTTGATTATCCAAAGTTTGTATTTTGCATCATGCCTCTTGTGTATGACATTTTCAAATATTTCTTGTCTCTTCGCTTAGTGAATCATTTTATATATAATATATTTGGATTGTCATCTAACATAACCACATACAACAACAGGTCCTGCCAATGGACCTCGACCTACTTCATCGAGACAAATGTGTATATTTTTCTATCTTTTAGGTCTTGCTCATATTGATGCATTTCTTTTTATTCTATCATCTTCTAGCTTATCTAATGCTCATAGATATAGCTATATTTTGTATAGTGTCAGATATAGATAGGTGTTTTATATAAAATGGATAATCTTGTATAGATATTGATATATAATCTTTTATTTGCTTTTGAATTTTGTTTTAATAGTCTTCTATTTGCATTAACGTACACCATTTTCTTTTTGACGAAGATATGTCTCATGGTATGCTAGATGCAGCTGAAGAATCAATAAGTTCTTTACTTTTTCTTTTCATGTTACTATGAGATAAATTAGATAAAGCTAATTTACTAGTAAATCTTTCATCTATATATAATGTTTATTTTCATTAGTCCAGCATCTTATCTACAAAAACTTTTGTCCATATAGACCGCTCACTATCTTCGCCCTTGCATATAGGTAGACCAACCACTACATCTTGAATTATTATTTTCTTTTATTATTGAAAGTATTTTTCTATTTGTTCGTCAAGGTTTTACTACGTATTGTGCATTATGAGCTGAGCTGTCATACCCAATAAATCGCTTAGAGCTATACCTATCTTTCCTATATCCAGTCCAAGTATTTTTCTCATAAATATTCCTTTAATTGTTTTTAAATAATCTTCAACTATAAGTTCGGGTAGGTCTTCTCTTTCATATTTTGATATGACTGTTCTTGCGTCTTTGTGATTAGTTATATAAGTGGGATCTCCTGATAATAGATAGCCAGTAAGCTGATTTACAGATGTTGTATCTTCTGAGGGATTCTATTACATAAGATAATACTTCTTGCTTACTCACTAGTTTCTTTCTCTTTCTTGAACATCATCATAGTAAAATCTAAGTTATTGCTCATCTCCTTCTAAAATTCTATAGGCATTATAACTTTTGTTATCTTATTTTCTTCTCCTACTTTATAGATATTTAAAACTTAATGTAGCCTTATGTACACATCATTTGGTATTTGTTTTAATGTAATAAATAGTGTATCATCATATAATCATTATCAAGACTAGATAATATTCTCTTGTCCCATATCAGTTACATATACATCATCAGAATTTATTTCTACAATCTACGTTTCCTATAGTATAATTTAGTTTTTGCAGAAAAAGGATCTACTACATATCCAAATTCTTCTTCATTTTTAACATCAAAGTAAAATTCACTATTATTATCAGCATTTTTCATTTACTATCATTTTTAGTGTCATTTTTGAATTTACCTTGTCTAAACATAACAGGTAGAGCTTTATAATCTATCTTTTGCTCTTGTCTTTTTACTTCTTCTAATCTTGCTTCTTCTACTGACTTTGCTTGTAATTTTAGCATCTGCAAGAGACTTCTTCATATATTTTTGCATTTTAGCTATCTGTTCTTCTTTTGAAAGTGGTTTTTCAGTTATGTAAATACTCTAGTTGATTTGTCGCACTTACATCTAGTCCAATATCTACTCTATAGTTCTAAGAGGAACGTATAAAGAACCTTTATAGTTTATAGGTGTATTTAGAGATTTTATCTGAACACCTTTACTAAATATAGATGTGACATTGTCCTTGTAAGCATTTATAGTTTTCAAGAGCACCATATGTATTAGCTGTAAATCCTATAAATAAGCCCAATGCTATAAGTGAAGATTTTTAAATAATTTTCATAATAGACCTCCATATTCAAATTCTTGTATTAACTAAATTATATCATAATAATTAGTTTTTAAAAATACATTTGATATAATTTGCTTTTTCATTTAAAATAGTAGAAGATAAATAAGAAAAACACAAAAATGAAAATATTTTAGTGAGGATAACTATGAATACAAATAAAGATATAATTTTTGCTATACAAAATGAATATCAGGATAAGCAAAGAAGAGCAAAAATACAGCAAATAGAGAGAAAAACAATTTTATGAAAAGTATCCTAGATTAGAGGAAATAGATGAAAAAGATAAACAAAATTATCTTATGATTATAAAAATAAAGGATTTTTGAAGATGGTGAAAATAGAAATAGACAATTAGATATAGAAAACTTAAGATACATGGCGTCAACAATATATGTTGAAAACAAAATAGACATAACTAAGTTAGATATAAAAGTATGAGGTGTGATATATGTAAAGATACAGGGGTAATAGATGTATATGGAAAGATTCAAAAGGTGTCACGTTTTTATAAATAGATACAATGCTTTATTATATGAAAATACTAATATGTTAGAACTTATAAAAATAATAATTTTTGAAAAGTTTGATTTAGAAATATTTGATGACAAGATAAAAATATGATAAATTAACTCAAAGAGAATTTATGGAGAAAATACAAAAATCACTATCTTTTATAGAAAAATTTGAGGATGAAAAATCAATGATTTTTATGGAGCTACTCGAGTCTTGGAAAGACATTTTTGTGTCTTTGTATAGCAGGAAGACTGATAAACAAGATGTAATATATGATAGTGCTATGGACTTTTGAAAATTAAGTCAGTATGTATTTTCCAGTGATAAATCAGATGAGTGAAAGTGCTATGTTTTATTCTCTTGTAAATAAATGTGACCTACTTATAATAGACGATTTAGGGCTGCAGAAAATGACAAATAACTTTGTGAAACAAGAGTTGTCTCGAGATAGTAAAATCAAAGTGATAATATCAAACACTATAATATCCACTCAATTTGAATATGGATGAAATGCAAGAAAGATACGAACAAAGAATATTTTTCAAGATTTTCAAGTGATTATAGTATGTATAGATTTGTAGGTAAAGATGTGAGGTTATTTAAAAATAAAAATATAAAAATACAAAAATATACTTTACATTTAGGCAAAATTTTGATATAATTCTACCATATGTGAATAGAAAAAGTGGACAAATGGAGGTGAATTAAAATGGCAAATATAAAATCAGCGAGAATAAGAGTAATACAAAAGAAAGCTCTAATAAATCAAATGAGAGTTTCTCAAGTTAGAACAGCTGTAAAAGATTTGAAGCAGCTTTTAAGCGCAGGAGATGTTGCATTAGCTACTCAAAAATTACAATATGCTCAAAAGAAACTTACGCAAGTAGCTGCAAAAAGGAACTATACACAAAAATGCAGCAGCAGCTAGAAAAATATCTAGACTTACTACTTAATAAATTCAAAGCTAACTAATAAAATATAAGTCAGATTTTAATTTCTGACTTTTTATGCAAATATACAACAAAACATAGGTATAGTAGCATATATTTTTGAGAAATAATAGCTTGACAAGGTATAAAATATGTGATATAATTTTGCAATACGATTGTAACTTTTACATATAAGGAGATAAAAATGGAATTTAAATTTGCTCATAATAATTTCAATGTGTTAGATTTAGAAAAAGTAGTGAAATTTTTATGAAGAAGCTTTTAAACTTAAAGAAAAAGAAAGAAAAAAGTAGCTGATGATGGCAGTTTTATACTTGTATATCTTACGGATGACAAGACTGATCATCAGAGTTAGAACCTTACAATATATTAGAGATAGAAAAAGATGCGTATGACCTTGGAGAAAATGAATTTCATTTAGCTGTAGTAGTGGATGATTTTGAAGCTGCACCACAAAAGCACGAGCAAATGGGTTGTATAGTTTTTGAAAAATAAAGCTATGGGAATATATTTTTATAGCTGATCCTGATAATTATTGGATAGAGATATTACCTGAAGATAAATAGGAGATACTATGGATTATTATAAAATGAACCTAGAGATCGTCAGTTATAGCAAAAACTCAGAAGCAAAAAATATAAGTAAATTGTGTAATGCTATGGCAGCTATAGGGAGATGCAACAGATATAAATTGGTGGGAATATATATACTTGATGAAGATACAAATGATTTGTATTTAGGCCCATTTCAAGGTAAGATTGCTTGTTCAAGCAAAGATGAATGAAGGTGTATGTGGGAAATCAGCTTATGAAGATAGAGATAATCAGAGTAGAAGATGTACATAATTTTGACGGTCATATGGCTTGTGATAGTGCTAGCGAAAAGTGAAATAGTAATACCTCTAAAAAGTGTGGCAAATTGTGGGGAGTATTAGATATAGATGCGCCCATAAAAACAGGTTTAGTGAGGAAGACGAAAAAGTCTAATTAAAATAGCTGAAATTGTATCACAATTAAAAATTATAAAATTAATTAAGTAAACCACTGTATTTATACAGTGGTTTAATATGAAATGAGTATATGATGATATTTAGAGAAAAAGAGATATAATTCTGTAAATGAGGAGCTAAAAACATTTTGGGCATAGTAAAAAGTTATCACTAGATGGTGGATTTCGACTTGTCCAACAAGAGATGGTACTAAAGGGAACTAGAGGCTGTATATTTTGTAGTGAAAGGGCTCTGGGGAGTTTGCAGGCAATTTTTATAATATCAAATATAATAGCAAAGAGGATATAAAAAGCAAGATTAGAAAAAGATAAACATAGAGGCTCAAATGCAAAAATCAGATAAGACTCTTGTCAGATAAATGGAAAAATACAAAATATATAGCATATTTTCAGAATTTTACCAATACTTATGCTGAAAAGTCTTATCTTTTGCTGTAGTGAAAAAGCGCTAGAGAATAAAGATGTAGTGGACTGATATAGCTACAAGAGCTGATTGTTTAGATAATGATGTACTTGAGATATTAGATTATTTCAATACATATCTTTTTGTAGAGATAGGATTGCAAAGCATACATAGATGAAAAATCAGAAAAGTTTATAAGACGTGGATATGATATAAAAATATTTGAAAAAGCATTAAAAGATTTACAAAAGAATTAATGTAAAAACTGTAGTACACACAATATTAGGACTACCTACAGAAGATAAAAATGATATGCTAGATACATACAAATATCTTAACAATACAAGTGTATGGGGTATAAAGATACAACAACTTAATATATTGAGAGATACTGATTTAGCAAAAATATTATGAAAATAATAAATTCTACCTTATGAATGCAGATGAATACGTAGATTTTGTATGTGATATATTGGAGTATTTAAGAGAAGATATAGTAATTCATGAGGCTACAGGTGATGGTTCAAAACAAGAATTAATAGAGCCAAAATGGATACTAAACAAAAGATATGATTAAATAGTATAGATAAAAGCTTAAAAAGCAAAGAAATAGCTACCAAGGTATAAAAATTATAAATACTATTTATAAAAATCGACTTTTTATGATATTATTATACTCAACAAAGCGTAAGTATTGATTTTTATACAGGAGATTATTATGCACAAAGGTAAAAACAACAATGAGATGCACTTGATATAGGCACTAGAGAGTGTTATGGGTATATTAGGTGAAAAAGATGGAGATACTATAAAGGTAAATAATATAGCAATGGAACTACATAAAAAGAGAGCTAGTGTATGACGGTCAAGTACACGATATACAAGCAGTGGCAGATGTAGTACAGATAATAAAAGAAAGATTAGAACAAGAAAAGTGGATTAAAATTAACTGATGTAGCTCTAGCAGCTGCAGGAAGATCTCCTAAAGACAATACAAACAAGTATTACAAAGAAATTTGAGCCAGATACACAAAATAGATACACAAATAATGAGAAATATAGAGATAGAATGTTTACAAGAGGCATCTAACATACTTAAAGAAAATGAAAAATGACAATATATCGTATTACAATGTAGGTCACAGTAATGACTTACAAATTGGATGATTATGAAATAAAAATCCTAATGGACACAAGGGTGAAAAATTATCATTAGAAGTAATAGCTACTTTTTGCCTAAGATAGTAGTAGAAGCGCTAGATGCAGTAACACAAAAAGTGGGGCTTAGTATATCATATATGACACTAGAGCTATAGTCGCTATAGAGGTGGCTATACCTGAGAATGTTAGACTTCTTAATATAGCTATGGTGGATATAGGAGCAGGTACATCCGATATAGCAATCTACAAAAGATGGAACAATAGTAGGTTATGCTATGACATCTACAGCAGGTGATGAGATAACAGAGTCATTATCTCAAAAATTTTTATTAGATTTTTGATTCAGCTGAAAAATTGAAATGCAATTTATGTAGTGCTAGTAATCAAACATTTACAGATATAGTAGGTATATGAGATGAGCACAACAGATACTAGAACAAATACATGACTCTATAACATTAGTAGCGAACAACATATCAGAAGCGATAATAAAAGCAAATGGAAAATCTCCAAGTGCAGTATTTCTGATAGGTGGAGGCTCACAAATACCTGGTCTTACAAAAATGATAGCAGATAATCTAGGACTACAGAACCCAGAGTAGCAATAAAAACAGTAGAGTCTATACCAAATTTACAAAATGAAAGTCCGTTACTAGAAGGGCCTCAGTCTATAACACCGGTAGGAATACTGACTTGCGCCATAAAAATGAGAAAAAGACTTTATGGAGATAAAAGTAAATGATAAAAAGTTAAGTTATTCCTGTTCAGCAGAACTAAAGATAAGTGATGGACTTATATTAGCAGGATTTAATCCTAGAGATTTAATATCAAGAAAAAGGCAAATCTATACTGGTTACTATAAAATGGTGAGAAAAAGATGTATCATAGGCTACATGGTAGTGAGGCTGTAATATATCTTAATGGTCAAACTGCAAGTATAGATACTAAAAATAAATGATAGTGACACTATAACCATAGAGCCAGCTACAGTAGGACAGGATGCACAAGTATCTGCAAAAAGATATAATAGGAAATAACTATATATATGTAAATGATGATGCTATGCCATATTATTACAACATAAGGATAAATGATATAGTTGCATATGATATAACAAAACAATTAGAAAATGGCGATGATATAAAATATGATTTGTTGGGAGATAGTACAGACAAATTGATAGAACATATGAAAGTGCCTGAAAATAAAAATATATGTAAATAGAAGATATAGCAAAATATGATTTACCTATAAAAATAAATGATAAAAATAAAAATAGTGGATAGTAAAGAGGATGAGAAAATATCTAAAAATGCACATATAAATATTACTTGCAATTCAGATTGAAGCCTATAAAAACGAACAAAGAAAAAGTCATATTTGTAGATATTTTTGATTATATAAGTTTTGATAGATCAAAACCACAGGGAAATCTTTGTAATGAAAGTAAACGGAGTAAATGCAGAGTTCACAACTGAGCTAAAAAGATAATGATGTAGTGGAAGTTTATTGGGAAAATAAAAAGATATTTTTAACAATAATCTATTGAATAAATTTTTATTTAGTAGTATAATCCTACTTATAAAAAGTAGTTTATTTGATATTTAATTAGTATTTGTATTATTGGGGGAACAAATATGAAAATTAGATTTTTAGTACTTACGTTAGGGTGAAAAACCAAATAACAAAGAATGTCATATAGTAGTAGATAGGAACATAATAATATCAGGGCAAACAGGCTCAGGAAAAATCTAGCTATGCTAAAATGTTGGCAGCTAAAGATGATAGAATAGAATTTATAACAGATGAAAAAGATTTAGATACTGAAAAGCCAACTACAAAGTTAGCTATATTAGATGATGTTTATAAATAGAAGATCAAGATGCTTTTACAAGAAAAATATTTGAGTTAAACAAAAAGAGGTGTATGTAGCACTTATAGTAATATCAAGTAAAACACGTAAATAAAATACCGGTAAGAGATAGTTATATATTAAGAGTACAAAAAGGATTTGAAGATAGTAGAAGTATAATATTTGAAGATGGAAATAATACAAACACAACTTATATATGAATTATAAAGAAAAACTCCTCTAGATTAGATATCTAGGGGATTTTTCATTAGAATTAATATTAGTATATTGATAAAAATTGAAAATATTCATTTTAGTCAAATGGAGTATATTTTCCATAAATATATTCGTATAAATCTTTTCTCTAATACTAAAACATATTTAAAATTTACATATATTTTCTTATTCTATTATGTATGCTGATACTATTTCTCCAAAAATATGAAGTATGAAAGTCTTTATTATTTCCTACATTTACATCATCCACATATTAGGATAATAATTTATCATATCTTTGGCTGTATTACATTTTTATCTTGTTCTTGTTTATATAACTCTACATTCCAAGGTCAATGGCAACTGTTTTTATTCCAGGTACACTTATTATTTCAGGCTCTTCAAGCGTAAGGTTTAAATGTTTTTATCTTATCTATATCTCTACCTGATTTTTGTACCACAAAAACCTATTATTTTTTTCTATCAAAAATCACATATAGGAATGTTTATTGTAAATTCAGGATTTTTATCTAACATAGATTTTGTAAACCTTCTTTTTCTTACAAACGTGTTAAAAATAGGCTTATTCCATTCAATACCTAACATTCCCCAAAGCTATTGTCATACTATTAACTTTTTCGTCTGCCTTTGTAGTTATAAGTATTCCTTGCCCTAAAGATTTCATAATCATGACCTGAATATTCCGAATATATACTTTTCTTTCATAGTTCACCTAAAATGCATTTAGTATATTGTCTTTGTATTTTCACATATATTAACTAATATGTCAATTGTTTGTTTAAATTTTTGTATACTTTATATGTAAATATCCTTTACGTCTATAATACCTTATATAAATATATTAAAATTTATAGAACTAGTTTTTATTTATTTTTACATTTTAATTATACTAGTTTTAATACATTTTTACCATGTTGTAATTAAAGACGTGCTTATTGTAATTCTTCTGATTAAAACTTTGTATATTTTTAATAAAAATAAGGTTCTACAATATATGTTAGTTTTTCAACAGATATTGTAGAACCTTTACAAATAGATTTATATTAATACTCACCATAGTATATGTATTTTCTAGATGTTCTTCGTGTTTTTGAAAATACTAGGCTACCATCTGCCACAAAAATATAGATAGTCTGTAGGTGTAAGTTTTTGACTGCATTTATAATGTCAATAGTGGGTGTGCCTATAGGTGTAGTGTAAGACCTTTATTAATGTATGTGTTAAATGAGTCAATTCCCTACTATCTTCGTAGCTTATTCTTTGTTTTATGCACGCCTGTAACATATCTCTACGGTTACACAAGATTGTGTAGCATTTGTGTTTTTAATCGTTGAATAAATACACGGTTACAAGTGGAGCATCTTTTTGTCTGTTGTTTCTTTTTCAACTATATGATGCTAGAGAGATTAATTCGTTTTGTATTTTTATATAGGGTTTTTAAATTTTCAGGTATATTAAGTACATCACTAGTATATAATTTTTGAGTTTGCGTAATATTTGTCTTATTATATCTTCTGAAGAAGTACCTTTTTGATAAAAGTATGTTTCTGGATATAAAATCCCTCAAGAGAAAGTATACTGCTATCACTTAAAAAGGGAACTCAGATACAAATTTATCTTTACTACTAGCAAGATTGATAAATTCGTCAGCATTTGCTAATCCATTTTCAGATAACAGATTTGCTATTTGTTTAATAGTAGTACCTTCTTTTATAGTTATCTTTTCACCTAAGGGTCTTCCACCTTCATTTAATTGTTCTAGGTTTGTCTTAAAGTTTTTGTGATGCGGACATCTCATATACACCTGATTTTAGATTTGTAAGATTTTCTTTTGGCAAAAACATATTTTTCAGTTTTTATAACACCATTTTTCTTTTTAGTATTTTTAGATTTGAATACTAGGTGTACCATCTTCTATAGAGATTTGAAGTGTCTTTTATATTTTACAGGTTTTTGTAAATCATATATATTCAATACCCGAAATTATTATAGATAGTCACAATAATGATTTGGTAGGATAGATCTTTCTTGTTCTCATTGTATTCCTTTCCTTTGTATAAATATATTATAAAATGTAAAATTTATGATACTATTTAATATAAAAGTATAAGTATAATAATATCACTAAAATATAAAATAATATTAATTATTGTACTGTTATAAAATCTTTTATCTGTTCAAATCACCTATACCAGATACATTTTTAAATCGTTTATAGAATTAAATTTACCATTTGTATCACGATAGTTTATTATTTTTCAGCTGTTTTTCACCTACAGATGGCAAGTTCATAAGTGTATTTTATCAGCTGTATTTATATTTATTAGACTATTTTGGGTAGAACTGCTTGTAGTAGTATTATTTTTATATTTGTACTCTCACCTATTTTAGGAACTATGTAATGAGCTTCATCTTTTTAATAGTGAGGCAAGGTTTACAGCGTTTGTATCTGCATCTTTACTCATACCACCACATTTTTCTATAGCATCCACTAATCTATCTCCATTTTTCATAGTAACTACTTGTGGGTTTTTGACTTGTCCACTTATATGCACAACTACTTCAGACTTATTGTTATCAGATTTTATTACCTGTGTTTCATCATCTTTTTATATTATCTTGAGTTTCTTTGTAAGTAATATTTTTCATTTGACTTTGTCTATTAGTACATCTGAAAAGTTAAAAATATCATAACAATAGAAAGCAATATAGCTATAACAACTGATATAATTATATCTTTTCTTTTCATATATATCACCTTTATATAAAAATATGTCTAATATAATGAGTATCAAACTTATTTGTTAAGTCAAATATGAAATTTCGTTTTAAATTAACTATATTAGGGTATGATATCTAGGAATAAATTAAAATTTTGGAGGTAATGATATGTTAGTTTCAGCTACAAAATGCTACAAGATGCTGTAAAAGGCAAATATGCAGTAGGACAATTTAATATAAACAATCTTGAGTGGACAAAAGCAATACTGCAAACGGCACAAAGAAACAATTCGCCGGTAATATTAGGTGTATCAGAGGTGCTGGGAAATATATGTGTGGATATAAAACTGTAGTAGCTATGGTAAATGCTATGATAGAAGAACTAAATATCACTGTACCTGTTGCTTTACACCTTGATCATAGTACATATGAAGGAGCAGCATTAGATGCAGGATTTTTCTTCAATAATGTTTGATGGATCACATTATGCTATAGAAGAAAATGTACAAAGACTAACTGAAATAGTAAATTTATGCCATAGAAAAGGTGTATCTGTTGAGGGCAGAAGTAGGTTCAATAGGCGGAGAAGAAGATGGTGTTATAGGAGCTGGTGAGATAGCAGATCCACAAGAATGTAAGGCTATAGCAGATCTAGGAATAGATTTCTTAGCTGCAGGTATAGGTAATATACATGGGAAATATCCTGCAAATTGGAAAGGTCTTGATTTTGACGCACTAGCTAATATACAAAAATTAACTGGAGATATGCCACTAGTGTTACATGGTGGTACTGGCATACCAGAGAAAATGATAAAAGAAGCTATATCATTAGGAGTTGCAAAAATAAATGTAAATACTAGGTGTCAATTATATTTTGCAGAAGCAACTAGAAAATATATAGAAAGCAGGAAAAGACTTAGAAGGTAAGGGCTTTGATCAAGAAAACTATTAGCACCTGGAGTAGAAGGAATAAAACAATAGTTAAAAGAAAATGGAAATAGTTTGGCTCAGTAGGAAGAGCGTAATATATTAAAAAGACTGTAGCGTTATTGTTACAGTCTTTTTACTAATATCAATATATCTTTTTATAAAATTTAGTAGAAGGTAAAATTATTGTTTTATGAAACTTGCATAAATTGTAAGTTTATTATAGCAAGCAAAGTTGTTTTTCGTCATCATATATCTCATCTATGAGATACATTATCATTTAAAGAATAGTTTATATTGCTATTTTTCGTATAAGGACATTCTTTTTATATATGATGTTGGCGATACTAAATTATACTTATCTAAAAACCATCCTCGTTATATAATGATTCTACAGCCCATGCAGGATATATTATATTATTTACATCTTATTAGGATCTATATCAAAATATCTTATATCAAAGTATTTTTATATACTATATCTAGATCTTTGTATCATATGCATCAAATTTTTGAATTTTCATCTAAAGATTGCGTATCTTTTTCAAAAGCAAGAATTATTTCTTCAGGTATTTTTGCAAGGCTTCTTTCGTATCTATTACTACCCATTTTGATGTAGCACTTCCTATAAAATTGCCATTTTCATCATAAATCATAAAAATATCTCATAGAGTATACATTTTTCACATACAAAAGATACTATTTTTATATTGTGTGCATATAGATTTGTTTTGTGCATATCTATACTAGATTCATATACTACCCAAGCAGATGTTCTAAATACATGAGGGTCAAAACCCATATTATCAAGATGTTTAGTAGCTACGAGTAAATGAGCACTTGTAGTAGACTATGAAAGTTGACGTTATAATTTTCTATCAACATCTCTAAAACTAAAATATATAATTATCTTTATACATAATATTATCCTTTATATAATCAAAATAGTTATGAAATTTTTACAAACATTATAAAATAAATTTTATTATAACAAATTTCCATATAAAAATAAATAAAATATTAAAAAGTAATTTAGAAAGTTTAATGTATACAAGTTTATTGCTAAATAGTGCTACAAAATTGGCAATAGAGCAATAATAATTCATATAATATATTTTTAATTAGATATAAATTATTATAAAAAGTTTAAATTAATTGACAATATAAATTGAATTTCAAAAATAAAGTTTAAAAATATTTTCAAAAATTAATTGATAATAGAAAATAATTTTGGTATAATATAGTAAACGTGATATTTAGTTTATTTTTATGATATCAATTTTCAAATGATAATAGATTATATTTACTTAGTTTTGCAATTATGTTGTAATATATTTTTATATATGTAGCTATAATATATATATGTTTTTATTACTCTTTGGATTTGATTATCAATTATTAATATTTATGATGTGAAATATACATAAAATTCTAATATCTCACATTAATTTATTTTATTTAGGAGGATTTACCATAAGCTAAAAATGAAAACTATGGACGGTAATCTGCCGCCGCTCATGTGTCTTACGCCTTTACAGAAGTGGCTGCTATATTCTCAATTACACCATCTTCACCTATGGCTGAAGTTACAGATGAGTGGGCTGCAAATGGACTATATATATTTGGTCAGACTGTTAAAGTAACAGAATTACAATCAGAAGCTGGTGCAGCAGGTGCTGTTCACGGCTCACTATCTACAGGGAGCACTCTAGGCAACTACTTATACAGCATCACAAGGTCTTTTGCTTATGATACCAAAATATGTACAAAATAGCTGGTGGAGCTTCTTCCTTGCGTATTCCATATCATCAAAGAGCATTAGCATCACACGCTCTTTCAATATTTTGGAGACCATTCAGATGTTATGTCAGCTAGACAAACAGGTTTTGCTATGCTATGTTCTGGCTCTGTACAAGAGGTTATGGACTTAGGCTCTATAGCTCACCTTGCATCAATAAAATCAAGAGTTCCATTTATGCATTTTCTTTGATGGATTTAGAACTTCACATAAATTACAAAATAGAAGTTGTTGATTATGAAGATTTGATTAGTTGATATGGATGCAGTAGCTGAATTTAGAGCTAGAGCACTTGATCAAATCATCCATATACAAAGGGTACTGCTCAAAATCGGATATATTCTTCCAAGCAGAGAAGCTTCAAATGTATTTTACAATGAAGTGCCTGGAATAGTAGTAGATTATATGAAAGAAATATCTAAAATAACAGGTAGATCAATACAAACCATTTAACTACTATGGTGCAGAAGATGCAACAAGTAATAGTTGCTATGGGTTCTGTAACAGAAACTATAGAAGAAGTAGTTGATCACTTGAATGCAAATGGCAAAAAGTAGGTGTAATGAAAGTTCATCTTTATAGACCATTTGTTGGAGAATATTTCTTAGATTCTCTTCCAAAAACAGTGATAGCTGTATTAGACAGAACAAAAAGAGCCTGGTGTCAGCAGAACCGCTACATCTTGATGTAGAATCAGTATATTTTGGATGAAAACCACTTATAGTAGGTGGTAGATATGGACTTGGTTCAAAGATACTACTCCAACAGATATACTAGCAGTATTTGAAAATCTGTTTAAAATGAACCTAAAAATAACTTTACAGTAGCTATAGTGGATGATGTTACTAATCTATCATTACCACAAGGAGAAAAATTACCTATACGTCAAGCTGGTACAGTAAGATGTAAATTCTGGGGACTTGGCTCAGATGGTACTGTTGGTGCAAACAAACAAGCTATAAAAATAATAGGTGATTATACTAATAAATATGCTCAAGGTTATTTTCTCATATGACTCTAAAAATCAGGTGGTGTAACTGTATCTCACCTTAGATTCGGAGATAAACCCATAAGATCAACATATCTTGATAGATGAGGCTGACTTTGTGGCTTGTCATACTCCATCATATGTAAAACTATATGATGTTGTAAAGGACTTAAAAGAAGGTGGTAATTTTGTACTTAACAGCCCTTGGACTGTAGAACAATTAGATTCTGAATTACCAAATTCAATGAAGAAAATATATAGCTAAGAATAAAAATAAATTTCTATATAATAGATGCTAATAAAAATAGGTAGAGAAATAGGTCTTGGCTCAAGAATAAATATGATAATGCAATCAGCATTCTTTAAACTAGCTGATGTTATGCCATTTGAAGAGGCTTCAAAACACCTTAAAGATTCTATAGTAAAATCTTATGGTAGGCCAAGAAATATTAGATAAAAACTTTCAAAGCTGTTGATATGGGTGCAGATGATAACGCACTTATAAAAAGTAGATGTACCAGCATCTTGGGCAGATCTTCAGATTCTACTATAGAGATAGTAAAAGAAGGGGATACTGATTACATCAAAAAACATACTAAGAGTAACAAACGCTCAAGAAGGGGATTCACTTCCAGTATCAACATTTAAAGGATATGAAGATGGTAATGTGCCTTCAGGTGCATCTGCATTTGAAAAACGTGGTATAGCAACTCACGTACCAGAGTGGAAAAATAGAAAAATTGTATACAATGTAACCAATGTTCGTTTGTTTGTCCTCATAGCTGCTATAAGACCATATCTAGTAGATGAGAGCCAAAAAGCAAATGCTCCAGAGGATTTGATACATTAAAAGCTGTGGGTAAAGGTCTTGAAGGTCTTGAATATAGAATACAAGTAAGCCCATACGATTGCTACAGGTTGTGGAAACTGTGCCGATGTGTCCAGGTAAAAAGGTGAAAAGCTCTTGTTATGAAATCTTTTGAAGAAATGAAGGATTCTTATGAACCATTATTTAAGTATGCTCACGATGTAGTAGGATACAAAGATGACATAATGGATAGAAACTCACTAAAAAGGTAGCACAATTTATGCAACCACTTCTTGAGTTCTCAGGTGCTTGTGCAGGTTAGTGGAGAAACTCCATATGCAAAAACTTGTTACTCAAATGTTCGGAGATAGAATGATAATAGCAAACGCAACAGGTTGTTCATCAATCTGGGGTGGTTCTGCTCCCCTACATCAGTATACACAACAAACTCAAAAGGTAGAGGTCCTGCTTGGGCAAACTCACTATTTGAAGACAATGCCGAATACGGTTATGGTATGGCTATGGGTGTAAAAGCTCTAGAGAAAGAATAGCTGATGAAATGGTTCAGTTACTTGATAAAGATATACCACAAGATGCAAAAGATACATTTAAAGATTGGTTGGATAACAAAAGATAATGCAGATAAAACTCTTGAAAGAAAAGAACAAGTATTAGCTGCGCTTGAAAAAGTAACTGGAGACGGAAAAGAACTTGCAGATAACATAAAATCAAATAAAAGATTATCTTGACAAGAAATCAGTAGTGGATATTTGGTGGAGACGGTTGGGCTTATGATATAGGTTACGGTGGACTTGACCACGTACTTGCATCAGGAGAAGATGTACATGTACTTGTATTTGATACAGAAGTTTATTCAAATACTGGTGGACAATCATCAAAGCAACTCCAACAGCTGCTGTAGCAAAAATTTGCTGCATCTGGTAAGAGAGTGAAGAAAAAGACTTAGGGTATGATAGCTACAACATATGGATATGTATATGTAGCTCAAGTAGCTCTAGGTGCAGACAAAAATCAATTTGCTAAAAGTATTAAAAAGAAGCTAGAAAGCTATAATGGACCATCTCTAATAATAGCTATGCACCTTGTATAAACTCATGGTCTAAAAGAAGGAATGGGTAGAACTATAGCTAACGAAAAACAAGCTGTAGATTGTGGATACTGGCATTTATACAGATTCAATCCACTTCTAGAACAAGAAGGTAAAAATCCATTCATACTAGATTCTAAAGAGCCAACAGAGTCATTCAAAAGAATTTATAGGAAAACAAAGTGAGATACACTTCACTTAAGATAACATTCCTGAAATAGCTGAAGAATTGTATGATAAAGCTGAACAAGAGTCTAAAGCAAGATACAAAACCTATAAGATGATGGCTGAAAGAGTATTTTGAATAAAATACAATTATAGTAATAAAAATAAAAAACACTAGCATTAGCTAGTGTTTTTATTTTTATTATATATCTTAGAAAAATTAGTATTTCATATTAATAGTATTATAATTCAATACTAATTCGTTTTTAATCATATCCTCGTAAGATTGTCTTTTTATTATTTCAAAAACTTTACCATCTTTTATCATTACTACAGCCGGTTTAGGTAATTTATTGTAGTTGCTTGCCATAGAATATCCATAGGCTCCCTGTAGTAAATACAGCTATTATATCATCTCTTTTTGGTGTCGGTAGCATTATATCTTTTATTAATATATCACCGGATTCGCAGCATTTTCCACATATAGTTACTAAATCATCAGCATTTTTCATCTGCTCTATTTGCTATTATAGCATCATATTTAGCATCATACAAAGATGGTCTTATATTATCACTCATACCACCATCTACAGATACATATTTTCTAACATCTTTTATGTCCTTGATTTGACCTACAGAGTATGGTTGTATACCAGCTTCTGCTATTATACTTCTTCCAGGCTCTATTACTATGGCAGGTCTATATGTGTTTATTTTTACAAAAGGCTTCTATCATCATAGGATCTCATATGAGTATGGTTTTCTTTGTTCGTTAGTGTATGTTGCACCAAATCCACCACCTAGATTTAGCTCTTTTTATATCATAATTATATTTTTCTTTTACATATATATCAAGTATAATATCAGTAGCAAGTAAATGAGATATATTATCAAATAATTGCGAACCAACATAGAAAATGAAAACCCTAAAAATCTACATATTCAGAGTTTATAGCTTTTTCAATTTGTGGATATAGTACATCTTCATCTATAGGAATACCAAATTTTGAATCTAATTTTTCCAGTAGATATTTTTCATTTTGTATGAGAATCTACACCTGGAGTTATTCTAAATAATATTTTTGTTCTTTTATTTTCTTTTACATATATCTTCTATTATATCAAGTTCACTTAGGCCATCTACTATTATTCTACCAACACCATATTCTATAGCATCTTCTAATTCTGATATCAATTTATTATTTCCATTTATTTCTATATTTTTCATATCAAAAGCCAGCTTTTGCAGTATATAGCTCACCTTCAGAAACTATATCAAGACATACGCCTAGATGTTGCATTATTTGACATATTGCTACACAGTTAAATGCCTTAGAAGCATACGCTATTCTTACATTTTCATATTTATTTTTCAAACTGTTCTTTTTAATGTTTGTATCTGATTTTTTATATCTTTTATAAGAATAAACATAAAGAGGTGTACCATATCTTTTAGCTATATCTACAGCACTTATATTATCTATATGTAGTTGAGAATTTAGTATTTGTCTTTGCATTATTTACTCCTTTATTTGTAAAAATTAAAGTATTATTTACTACCCTATTGTTGCTATTTTTAAGCATTATATATTTTGTATTTATGTTTTTAAATATAGAGTTAGAGATTTTATTTATATATATATAATAATAGTATTTTTATGCTAATATGTAGTTTATTTTTAAATAATTGTGATATAATACTTTTATGAATAGGAAGTAATTAAAGAAATAGTAGTAATAGTAGGTGGTTTATGACTTTACAACAACTAAGATATGTTATAACAATAGCAAAAATACAATTCTATGAATAAGGCAGCAAAAGAGCTTTTTTGTATCTCAACCTAATATGTCAGAAACTGTTCGTAGTCTTGAGGAAGAATTAAATATAAAAATCTTTAACCGTTCTAATAAGGGAATAGTTATGACACCAGAAGGAGAAGAGTTTTTATCTTATGCGAGACAAGTAGTAGATCAATATTCTTTTATTGGAGCATAGATATATACATAAGCAGGTAAAACAAAATTTAGTGTGTCAATGCAACATTATACTTTTGCAGTAAAAGGCTTTTTGTAGATATGGCAAAAGATTATGATACTCAAGACTATGAGTTTGCAGTAAGAGAAACAAAACTTATGAAGTAATAGAAGATGTTAGTATAGGTAGAAAGTGAAATAGGTGTAATATTTATGAATGATTTTAACAAGGATGTACTAACATACTTTCAGAAAATAAACTGATATTTACAAAGTTATTTGATTGTAAGATATACGCTATATGTGGAATAAACATCCACTTGCAAAAAGAAAAAGTTTCTATGGAAGATTTGCAAGCTTATCCTTGTCTTGTTTTTGACCAAGGGAAAAACAGCTCTCATCTATCTGAAGAGTATTAAGTACGTATGATTACCATAGAAAAATAATTGCTAATGATAGAACACATTACTTAATCTTTATGGTAGGGCTTTGTGGATTTACTTTTATGTAGTGGCATTATATGTGAAGACTTTAATGGAGATGATTATGTAGCCGTACCCTGTAAATGTTAAGGAGATTATGTCTATAGGATATATATGTGAAGAAAGGCTCTGTTATCAGTGAATTAGGATATATAAAAGAATTATCAGGATTTTAAAAAGTATTTGATGTAATTTTTGAAAAATTATATTTTTATAAAAATTTTTGTTTTTGAAAACTATAGGGACTTACAGGTGTAAAGGGTATTTCATGCTACTTTCAATTATAGAGTACATTTGTACTGCTTTACTTTTTCAAATACAACTCTCAAACTATGGTTTCGCTGGGAGGTATATCTATAGGGAGTAGGTATGCTTGTCGATAACTCCATAGTAGTACTGGAAAACATATATAGATACAGGACTACACTTAATTATGGAATTTTTATTTTTCTCAAGGTATAGTGCTTCAGATGATGAAAGATTTGGCACTTGCCATAGTATTTTCACTTATAATGTCACTGTTTGTAGCAATGACTGTAGTACCTATGCTTGCAGGAAACTATGTTGACAATCTTCATAGGAATAAGAGCAAGAAGTTTAATTTTATAAATAAATATTTTAGATTTATTCGACAGATTTATAAAAGTTTAACAAAAAGTTATGAAAAATATTAACTTATGCCATAAACAGAAAAAGAGTGCTTTTATTTGCACTTTTTAATATCAATATCTTCTGCATTTTTATTACCTATGGTAGGTATGGAATTCATACCTGAAGGCGATGAAGGATGTCGTATTACCTTAAAAATCACCACAAGGAAGCAATCTTGACCTTACAAATGCAGAATCGTCAAAAATTTGAAGAATATCTAAATACCCTGACTGAACTTAAATCCATGACATGCTATAATGTATGGAAGTGAAGCAAAACTACTCTTCTATGATGTCATCACTCTCATCAGGTAGCTCAAATGAAATGAGACATAATCCACTTGAAGTGGAAAAACAATGCACTTATTGGACTGAAGAAGAGATTAATACAAGTAAACAATAGAAGATAACGAATATTTGTAAATCAAAACCACCGTATTTTATATACAGTGGTTTTTTATTTACTTCTCCTATTTTTCACAGATAGGGATATAATTTTTACATTATTCTGTACTAAAGGATTCATCACTACTCTAAATGTAGTGCCTTTTTCTGCTGTACTTTCTACAGATATTTTCATATTATTTTCATCAGATATGCAATAGATAATCCAAGCCCATAACCTCCATGTTCTTTTATTTCTTGATTTTTCTACTCTATAAAATCTTTCAAATATATGGAGTATTTCACTTTTAGGTATTACAGGACCAATGTTGTTTACTTCAAAATTTTATTTTTCAGATTCCTTTTTAACCTTACTGTAATATCTCGTATTACTATCACAATATTTACACGCATTTTCTAGAAGTATGAAAGCAAGCTCACTATTTGTTTTTCGTTAGCTTTTATATATAAATCTTCTTGTATATTATCATAGTTTATATTTACATCAAATGCACATAACTTCAAGACTTAGTATTTGCGAAATTAATAAATCGCTTATGTTTATTTTTGAATATATCTTCTCTATTTTGTTTGCATCTGATTTTTGCCAAAAATAGCATCTCTTCTATAAGATGTTTTCATCTGTATAGCTTCTTGTTTACTGGCTTGGATCCATTTTATTTGATTATTTATTGTATCAGTTTTGTTATCTTCTAATATATCCATATTTGCAAGTAATACAGTAAGTGGTGTTTTTAGTCTCATGAGAAGCATCTGCTATGAATTGTTTTTGTTGATTCCAAGCTAGCTCTACCGGTTTTAATGCCCAAGAAGATAAAAATAAGTATTATTACGTAGCTAATGTAAAGACTCCAGTTAATAATAGTATAATAAATAAAGATTCCTAAAGATTTATTCTCTTGAAATATCTATGAAAGTAATCTTTTTATAGCTACCTATTTTTCTTTATAATATCTTAGCTCAAACTCGTCTATGGTGCCGATAGAATTATATTTTTATCTACCTTAGATATCAAAGTTCTTAGAGTTTTATCATCTATATTTATGTTGCTATTTGAGAACTCACTTCGTTATTTTTCATCTATCTTTATTATAAGTAATGGTATATATTGTAAATCTTTTATGTCATCATTGACAAACACCATCTGTAAAAGTCAGAAATAGATAATTCTGATATAGAGGTCAGATATACTACTTTCATAGATAGCTCTTACATTTGAATGGAATATTAAAGTAAAAAACAGCAAACTATGATACTCACAAGTACCATAGTTATGGTTATAAATTTTATTTTTAATTTTTAGCATTATTTTTCAAAAATCCAGCTTGTAGCCGACCTTTCTTATAGTTTGTGTGCTACACTAGATTTTAGAAATTGTAATCTAAGAAATGAGATATATACTTCCACATTGTTATCGGCTGCATCAGAATCTATGCTCCCCAAACTTTTACTATGATATCTTCCTTTGTAGATATCATTTGTGGATGAGTCATAAGCATTCTCATTATCTCAAATTCTTTATATCCAAGTTGTATTGATTTTTACTCCACTTTTTGTTGATTGCTATCTAACCAAGTACTAAATCTCCAAAGTTAAGCTCATTTAATATAACTTCACCTTTTCTTCTAGTTATTGATCTTAGTCTAGCTAGTAGCTCCTTTGTTTCAAAAGGTTTTTGTCATATAATCATCTGCACCAAAATCAAGTCCCTTTATGACATCGTCTGTTTGACTAAGTGCAGTAAGCATAAGTATAGGTGTTTGCAACTTTTCTGCACGTATAGTACTTCAAAATCCATCCATCTTAGGTAGCATAGCATCCAATATAATGGCATCATATGAAAATCCTGTAGCAAATTCATATCCTTCTTGTCCATCATTTACTATATCTACATCAGATGCTTTTCTTTTAAAAAGCTCGCCTATGGCTTCGGCTGTCGTATCTCGTCTCTATTATTAATATCTATTCATAGAAATCTCCTTGTAAATACTAAATATTATACTTTCAATTATAGCTATCTTGCTTAAAATATGATTAAAAATATATTATTTTACAGGAATTTTTCCCTTAACTTTTCCAAAAATCTGTATTTTTCTAATCTTAAAAGTTCTATTTTATATTTTGAATATGATATTTCTATGTCATATAATTTTTCATATTTGTATTGTATAGCATCAGATAAAAAAATATGGTTGTATTTTGATATTGATTTTCTGGAGTTATTCTAACTTTTGATTTTAAATGGTAGTATTATACTAGATGTAAGTGAACGATATGAGTTTGAATTTAATGGTGCTATAGGTGTTACTTGTATTATATTTAATCTGGATCTATTATACTTCCAGATGCAGAGTAATTATAAGCTGTAGAACCTGTAGATGAGCTTATTATACAGACCATCTCCAGAAAATGATTCTATATGATTACTGTCTATTGATAAATCAGGTGTACAGTTTTATTTTTGTACCCTTTTATTGCAAAACTCATTTATAGAATATACCATCAAAAATCTCTCAGTTTTGTTTTTATATTTTGGCTTTTTAACGGTACTATGTATTTCATAATTTTGATTTTTATACAATCAATAAGATAATCTATTTCAGACGGTAATGTATCTTGATCCCAGATGTCCAGTATTTATACCTGTAAAATATACATTTAGGATATTGTAATGCGTGTACTATTTTTCAAAAAGAGCCATCACCACCTATGGATATTACAAGATCACAACTTTTATCAAAAATCAGATAATACATTGAAACCATTACTTATAAGTTTGCTAGATAGTAACGGATATACTGATTGCATATTAGTATTTGATTTTATATATATATTATTTATTGCTATTTGTTTCATATTTTTCTCCTGATAATAGATTATATCATAAAAATTTATATTAATAAAATCAAATTTTAAAAATATAAAATAAAGAATAGAATTTTTATGAGTATATATTATTAAGAAATAAAAAGATGTCTTTAAGACATCTTTGTTTAACAGCATTTGCTATTTTGTTTCTTATGTTAGTCATACGATTTGAGAAGTACATAGTATAGTTTCCTCTTTTTACATTTCCAGAGCCATAGGCATAAGCAGCTATAGCCATATTATAACTACCAAACATTTTTAAGGCTGTAGATAGTTCATATGTTCCTGCTCTTCTATTTTTGTCTATATCAAATACTTCAGACCTTTTTATACCTATACTACTGATATGTTCCTTCTTGAAGTTGCATAAGACTATGTGCACCCATATAACTTACATTAGGTTAAAATTTACTTTCATGTTCCATTATAGCAAAAACGTAAAATGGATCAACATTATATGTTTTTGAATGTTTTATACAATTACTATATATTTTAGTAGCTGTAGCAACAGATGTAGATGGATTTATTTTCCTTATATATGCTATCATCTTTGTAGAATTTACAGATGAAGGTATTATACTTTCAGAATTTTTAGTTTTTTCTAATTCTATAGCTTTTCTAATTCTATAGCTCATCTTCAGCTATTTTTGATAATACAACATTTATTGCTACATCTATTGATTCTAGCTTCTTCAACTTCAGCTATTTCAAATATAGTAGACTCATTTTCTAGTGAAATTTCATCTTCTGCAAAGATAAAAATCAGGCGTAATTGCAAGTGATAAGCTTTAAAAATAAGGAAGTTATACTTTTAGCATTTGTCCTCCTATGCTTTATATTGATAAATTACTCATCAATATAAGTACAAATAAACTAAAAATTTAAGTTAAAATTATGTTTATTTACAATTTGTAATTTATTATACTATATATACAAAATGCAAGTTTTTGCTTTTAATATATATGTCAGAGTTAAATATAGTGTGAGTATAATATATATAGAATTTAATTTTTTGTAAAAATAGATTGAAATAAAAATGTATACTTTAAAAATTATTATTTGATATATAATAGTTAAATTGATAAAATAATTTTTAGGAGTATATTATGTTTGAAGATAAATTGATAGTAGTCAGAGGTGCAGTGATATAGCAACAGGAACGATAAACAGGTTGTTCAAATGTGGGTTCAATGTGTTATGTCTAGAAGTAAAATCCGTCAGCTATAAGACGTACTGTATCTTATAGTGAATGTGTATACAGGTACTACTACCATAGAGTCTACCACATCTGTTCTTATAGAGTCTATAGAACAGATGACAGAAATACATAATAAGAATATGATACCTGTAATAATAGATGAAAAATTGTGATGTGTTGCAAAAATAAATGCAGATGTGTTAATAGATGCTATAATAGCCATCTAGGTACAAAAAGATATGGCAGATCTTACTATAGCTTTAGGACCTGGATTTGAGGCAGGAGTAGATGTACATTATGTAATAGAGACTATGAGAGGGCACAGCTTAGGAAGGGTTATAGAAAAAGGTTATGCTATTAAAAAGTACTGGTGTACCAGGTCTTATAGCAGGTAAAAGTGTGGAGAAAGAGTGATGCATGTACAAAATGGAGGTATAATAAAAATATAAAGAAAAATAAGTGATATAGTAGATGATATTATAGCAACTATTGATAATGTACCTGTATTAGCTAGTATAGACGGACTTATTCGTGGTCTTATAAAGAGATTCTTATTTAGTGCATAAGGGTATGAAGATAGCTGATATAGATCCAAGATTAGATGAATATGATAATTGCTTTACTATATCAGATAAAAGCGAAGTCTATAGCAGGTGGAGTACTAGAAGCTATATTTTCACATTGGAATAAAGGGGAATTTAATATGGATTATATTATTAAGACTTTTCCATTTGTATTTACGTTATTCATAATACCTATAGCGATGAGGCTTTATTATGGTTCAAATACCATACGAAGTTCAATTACATTGGAAGGGTGTGAGCGTAGATCCTGATATATTTTCATATTTTTGAGATCTATCTTATTGATAATAAATGCTGTTATAATAATGGTATTAATATTTTTAATTTCACAAGTGAAACTTTTACAAAAATAAAATTAAAACCATTTTTAGTAGCTTTTTGGTGCTATTTATTATGGCTATACTATCAACTGTTTTTGGGAAAAATACAGTTATATCACTTTGGGGGAGCACCGTCAAGATATGAAGGATTATACACTTTTATAGCATATTTTTATATTTTTATATGCTGTTACACTAGAGTATGATAAGACTACACATCATATAATTATTATAGCATTAGGACTTTTTACTATAGCTTGTAGTATAGTAGGTCTTACTCAATTTTTAGGGGAAGGATATATTCTTAACAAAAATTAGGTGCATTATACTATATACCAGATTCATTAAAACAATATAGAAAGCTATGATTACAACATCTTTTCATTTAAGACTTATGTATTTGTTTACCACTCATTACAATTATTCATCTATGCTTACTTCTATATTATCTATTTTGGGCAGTATATTTTTACTTGTAGTAAGGAGAAGTCCTATAAGATAATAGCTGGTGTAATGGCTGTATTATCAGTACTTATGCTTCTTGGCTCAAAATGGACGTTCTGGTATAGTTGCTGTATTTTTGCTATAATTGTAATGTCTATAATATTTTTAAAAATTAATACAAAATATAAAATAGTAATAGGTTTAGTTGTAGTAGTACTTATATATGTGGAATAGCATTCAAACTAGGTCTTATGAGTAGATTTACTGCTTTAGTAGATGATATAAAGAAAATAAATGTATCTAGTAGTCAAGAGCAAGACTATATAAAAAGTCAAATACCATTAAAAATATAGAAAACAACTCAAAATACATATACCTAGTATATGATACTTTCACATTAAAATTTTGATAAAGAAAAATCTGTATGATGAAAATAATAATGAGCTAAAATTTACAATGCCAGAGCAAGGTAAGATAGTTTTTGTTGATAGTAAATATAGTAATCGTAAGTATAACTGTATCATCTAGTAATACAGATGAGAATAAAATTAATATGTACCATAGTGTTAATGTATCAGGTATTTTCATATAATTTTGATGTATCAGAAGATGTAAAATTGGTAAATCATTTGGGTGCACCTATGTACCCTGAAAAGCAGAGAGAATAGGATTTAAAGGTATGGAAAAACTAGGCTCTGGTAGGGGATTTATAACAGCGTCTACTATACCGTTAATATTAAAAATCGCCGATAATAGGTTATGGTCCGGACGCATTTTTACAAAGTATTTAATCAAGATGATATATATACAAAGTTTTATGTATATGATAATCCTGTGGAGCTAGTAGATAAACCTCAATCTTTATTTATTATATGCTATAAATTTTTGGACTTGTAGGTTTAGGAGCATTTTTTATTTATAGTTATATATCTGATAAAAACAAGTAAAAATACAAAGTAGAAGATACTTCTAAAGATTCCTTGTATATAGCTTGTGTAGCCGGTGTAGTAACTTATATAGGTGCAGGATTTTTCAATGATTCTGTAGTAGCAATATCACCTATGTTTTGGGCTATGTTAGGTATAGCCATATCAAAAATAGGGAGAATAATTAATTATAAAAATAAAACCACCATTACTAAAAATTGGTGGTTTTTATTTTTATAGTACTATATTTTTATCATAGTTGAATGTAGCCATCTTATTTCAAGTGATTTTTGTTTTTGTGACTGTATATTTTCGTTTATTTGATTTTTCTATTTTTATTTATTTTATGTTTTTGTTATACTACCTTTTTATACAATATCTCTAGTTTTTCTTTTTCATTTCCAGTTGCAGTTTTATTTATTTTGGTCAAGTTCTATTTCATTTGCTTTTTATTAATATTTCATAATAAGATTTATCGTAATTGTAAAGAGTATCTGATTTTTAGTTTTTGATATGTCTTGTTTTGCTCTATAAGTTTTTCTTGTTTTTCTATATTATCAAAGTAGTTATTTGAATAGTTTGTTTCTATCCATTTCATATCGTCTTGCAACTCTTTTAATTCTTCTCTCAAGTCTGGAAAAATTCTTTTTATTTGCTCTGTAATTTCTATTGCGTTTTTCAGGTAGTAGCGCATGTATAGTTGGCTCTGTAAGTTCTAAGCTGATTTTATCATTTTTGATGATTTAGATGTTGTTTGAATTTTTGTCATCTAGTTGTAGCTTTTCCAGTGTTATAAGTTCTGTTTGTATTTTTGATACATTATTTTTCATCACTTAGAGCTAGATTTGTTATTAGCCCTAATTTTAGCTCAGCTTTTTGTCACTAAAATTTTGTGCTTCTTGTAGCTCACAAATTTTTGTTCTTTATATCTTTCATATCATTTATTAAATCTATGAAAAGTTTCATTGTCTTTTTCTCATTTTCTATTATCATAGATTTTTCTTCTTGAGTTACATTTTTAGTATGTAGTCGTGATTGTTTTGTAAGTGTGGTCATAGATTTCTGTTTTTGTTGTTCCATTATATTCATAGTCAGGATTATTTTTGAGTATAATCTTGCTTTTGTAACTCATGATATAGACTCTTTTATTTCTTTTTGTAATGCAATTATCTTTGAACTTAATAGAGCTTTTTGTCTGGCTGTATCAAACGTGAAATTGTAATCTTGAGCACAAGAAATCTGTGATAATAGTATTAAAGCTAATGATAATACTGATATTGTCTTTTTCATCTCCTTGTTACAAACTTAATAAATATGGCTTTTGATATTTTTTCAAGTAGTATTTGATGTTCATCAATCATATTTTTCTAAATTCAGCTTCATTTGTTCTATAGATATATTCATATCTTCTAATCTCTTTTTAGTTTTTACACCTAATTTTACTAACAATTCTGCATTAAGATATTGTTTTTAGAGTTTTCAAGTTGATTATTCAAATCTTTTATGTTTAATTCCATATTTTCTAGCGCATTTGCAGTTTCTAGGACGATATTTTCTATGTTTTGTTTGCTTTTGTCTTAGTTCAACATCTTGTATTTGTACATTTGTAGCTTGTTCAGATCTTGGTAGATAAGATCGTGTCTAACAAGTCATATTTTATTTGTTCTTCCAACATCTTTATCTGATTATTTTTGCAATTATACTTGTAGATTCTGATATGGCTATACCAACCATCTGTTGTTTTTGATATTTGAAGTGTAGTTAGTGGGTATATTTTATATCCAAATATTTTTATTTTTGAATTATTTTTACTACCTATTATATTTGATAGCTCCTTGTATGCCGTTTTTGTTTTTAGCTCATTTTCTAGCGTAATTTTTAAGTTTATCTAACTCTAACATGCTTTCATCGTAATCTATTTTGCTAATTAAACCTTTAGCATATCTTACAGAAATTTATAGATATAGTTTTATTCATATTTGTTATGTTATTAAAGTCTTGTCTCAAGGTATTCTATTTTTGAAAATATATCTTTTATATTTATTTTTAAGTGCTTCTTTTTGAGAGTCGTAGCTTGTCTCATTTATCTTTTTATCGTTTAGTAGATTTTCAAACTTCATAGAATTTGATATTATCGTAGATATGTCTTTTCTTCATTATTAGTAGATATACCTTTTTCAAGTGTATCATCTATATAATCTATGGTATCTGTTAATCTTTCTAAGTTAAGGTTATTTTTGATAGCCGTTTTACAGCTTCATCATAAGATAAATTGTCACTAGCAAAAGATATATTAGGTATAATAAGACATTGCCATTAATAAGAGGCATTTAATCATTTATATCATCTCCCATATTTTTATCCAGCCAGAGTTTATGTAAAAATACAAAAATCATTACATTGTAATGTTAAAGTTTGTATATAAATTATAACATTATTGACTATTTTTCCCTTAAATTTTTATTACATTTTGACATAGCAATTAAATATTGTTATACTAATATAAGTATAAAATTTTATGAATATAGGAGATTAAGTTGATTAAGGAAAATCATATTAAACGCTATAAATGTAATAATAGACGCATTTATGGTTGTACTTTCTTATTTTTATAGCATATAAAAATAAGGGTAAATAGTGATAGTATATTATATATAGAATCTATTAGTTTTGATCAACATATTAGATATTTACTAGTAGTATTACCTATTTATATTGTATCTTATTATATGTTTAAGCTGTATACGGCTCAAAGACTAAAAAGTATCACTCGATGAAATATCGAAAATAGTAAGAGCAAATATAATAGCAACATCAGTGTAGTGTTATTTTTATAAAATCTGTAAATTATTCTAGATATATGATAATAATATTTATGATATATAATATAGCACTTACAGTATCATATAGAATTATACTAAGATATGTTCTAAGACGTATTAGAGGATTTAATATAAAAGAGCTTTTTGATAGGTACTAGTGATGTGACTATGGACTTTTTGAAAAAGACTCATATGCAATGGGGTTATAAAATTATAGGTATGTTTGAAGATGTAGTAGATGAAAACAAGCAAAAATTAAAATAAATTTCCGTTGAATATATACCTAGATACACATACTTAAAATTAGAAGAACAGCTATCTCAAAAACAGTGGATGAGGTAGTTATAGGTATGAAACTTACTGAGTATGAAAAACTGGAAAATATAATAAAAATATGTGAGAAATCTGGAGTGAAAACACAGATAATCCCAGACTATTTAAAAGTATATCCCTGCAAGACCAGAAGTAGAGCAAATAGATGATATAACAATAATAAACATAAGATATGTACCGTTAGATAATCCTATAAATAAATTCATAAAGAGGATGATAGATATAGTTGTATCCTTATTAGCTATAGTTATAGCTTTTCCAATAATGATACTTACAGCTATAGCGATAAGATTAGAAAGCAAAGGTAGTGTAATATATAAACAGGAGAGGTAGGATATAATAGATTTTATATGTATAAATTCCGTTCTATGAGATTGCAAACTAAGGAGGAGGAGAAAATAAATGGACTACAAAAAGATGATAATAGAAAAACGAAGGTGGGGAAATTTATAAGAAAACAAATATAGATGAATTACCACAGTTTTTAACGTTTTAAAGGGAGAGTATGTCATTTATAGGTCCTAGACCAGAGCGCCCATTTTTGTTGAAAAGTTCAAGAAGAAATACCTAAGTATATGATAAAAACATCAAGTAAGGCCAGGAATAACAGGATGGGCTCAAGCTAATGGATTAAGAGGAGATACATCTATAAGAAAAAGAATAGAATATGATATATTTTATATAGAAAATTGAGTCTTACACTAGATATAAAAATAGTAATACTTACTATAATGAATGGATTTAAAATGCTTATTAAGATGGATATAGAAAATTATAATTTCTAGTATATGTTTTTGCCAAAGGGTAATTATTTATGCCTACATTTTTAAAGCTAATTCTATTAAAATTAAGTATTTACAATAATTTGATGGAGAATTTATGGATAATGTTATTTTAAAAAGAACTATGGAATTTACAAGATGAAGAATATAGGGATTTTCATTAGTACCTGATACAAAATTAGAAATAATAGGAGTGAGAGTACCACTACTTAGGAAATTAGCTAAGAATATAGAAGAGTACGTTGTTGATTTTTAAATAGTTTGCCACATAAATATTATGATGAGTGCATAGTTGCATAGTATACTTTATATCACTTATGGACGATTATGATGAAGTAGTTCATAATATGGATAAGTTTTTGCCATATATAGATAACATGGGGTCTGTGATGATATTATCACCAAAGATATTTATACAGATAAATTATATGATAAATATGATGACTTAGTTCAAAAGATGCTTATACCATAAGATTTGCTGTGGTTACTATGATTAATTTTTATTTTAGATGAAAATTTTGAAAATAAACATATAAAATTAATAGAAAATATAAAATCTGATAACTATTATGTGAATATGTCTAGAGGATAGTATTTTAGCTATGCACTCATAAAACAATATGATGATACAATTAAGTTGATAGAAGACGATTAAAATTCACCCACAACAAATCTATACAAAAAGGCAATAGAAAAGGCTACAGATTATCTGATGAAAAGATAGTTTAAAAACACATTATAGTTATATAAAACAGATAAATTTATAAAAGTATGTCAAGATATAATATTAATAAATGAAAACTTCCATAATAAAGGTTTGACTTTATATGGAAGTGAGTTACAAAATATCACACCAATTTTTAGCGTTTATCTTTATATATACATTTATCCTGATACATTCTATCATCAGCTAATTTTTATTACATCGCTTGAATAAATTCTGCTTAAATCTGTAGAATATCAACAATTTTCAGCATAGTCTTGCAATACCAAGAGAAATACTTACAGGAAATATAGGATTTTCTATTTCTTTTGCTCTTAGGATATTGTCCTGAATATTTTGCAATAGAATGAACTTTTTAGCAGGAATTACTACACAAATAAATTCATCTCCGCCATTTCTACCTAAAATCCTTCAGTTTCATTTTTCATGGCATCTCTTATTGATGAAGCAACAATTTTAATAAGATCATCTCCTGCCTCATGTTACCAAAGTTGTCATTTGTGAATTTTCAATTCATTAATATCAATATTACAGCATAATTACTTTCATGTTCTGAATCCAAAATGTCAAGCTTCCTTTGTAAATACTGTCTATTTCCGATATTTTGTAAGGTTATCTGTATAAGCAAGTATTTCAAGATGTTTTTCTTTTAAATTCTTTTTGTAAGATAGATTTTACCTTTAGAAAAATATGAAGAAAAATAAAGTAATGACAAGCATAAGTATAAGACCTATTGAAAAATGAGTCTTAGCAAATAACTGTATAATAGTTGGAAACTTTTTCTGTTATTTGTGCAGAAACGATAATACTGAATTTGCTCTAAATACCTAAAATAGCAACTAACATAAGTCCATATCCCATAACAAAATCTGATGTAGTCTTAATCTTTTTCCAGGACTTAGAAGACTTGCTAGAGATGACCATAACTATCTGTAATGCTTGCATCCAACGAAGGTTTAATGCATAATTATATCAGTAGGAAGAATGTATAAAATAGAACATAGGCAAAACACTCCAAAAAGTATCCAACCTGAAATTCTAAGGTATTGTTTAAGAAACAAATTACGTTCAGTTTCAAAGCTAGAGTATAAAGGGCAGTAGTAAACAAAAGATACATACCCACATACTCACTTACAGAGTTTAAGTCTTCGCTTTGCAGTCATAATATACGCCATACCTGAATGACCTATGAACCAAAAGTGTGATGGCAAAATGAGAGCCATTAGCCAAGTACCTTCTTTTTGCAAAATCAAAAGTATGATACAAAAACGCAAAAACTATCATACATATTAAAGAAAACACAAGTATTGTACTAAATAATGAATAACTAACTTCTAATCCTATATTAGGATGCACTAGATTCGGACATAAGCATAGGTGGTCTAAAAAGTATCTTCAAGTATATCTAAAGTTGGAAAAATATCACCCTAATTTCATCTCCATAGGCTTTAAAGGGACAGGTATGGAAACTTTTAAATTTCCTATCATATGACGTTTAAGGTTTTCTCCATAAGATACAAGTAGTTTGTCCTTGTAATAAGCTTTAACTACACTATTGTAGAGTTTATGGATTAGTGTTCTTTTAATTCATAATCCAAAGGTAAGTGAATCGTAATTATATCATCTTTGGAAGTGAAATTAAATAGATGAGAATTGAATGTATCAACTGTTCCATTTTTATGTTTAACATTAACCGTCATTTCATTCAGTTGTCTGTAACTTTTCAGGAGGGACTTTTCCTATTATGTCAAAAATAAAATATATAAAGAATATTGCTGTCATAAGAGCAGCTAATAAAAGTATACCTGCTTTGGTGTTTTTAAATAACAATAGTATGCGTTTCATATAACCTCAAACATCGTATAATGGTATCTAAAAATATATTATAATTTCCTGAGTATTATTAAATTTATAAACAAAAGGAATATAAGATTTCATATGTATACAATAAATATATTTAATAGCATATAACGTATTATACGATATAATAAGCTTAATATATATCAAAATGTAAGTATTTTTAATATATGTAAGCAGGTTAAATTTACATACATCTTGTATTAATATAATGTAATTATTACAATTATCTATTTTTAAGTATATTATATCACAATTGTTGCTAACGTGCAAAATCAAAATTTTAATACAACAAAATCAGTTTATACTAATTTCTTTATAATTTATTATGTATATTTTAGTATAAAACTTTTTGATTTTTGTAATTATTTTTATATTCCTCATCAGAGAATATATTCTAGTATTTCATTTATTCCAACATTTAATGCACTTGTATATTTTATTTAAGTGTTCTACAATTTATTCTTTCAATTAATCTCATGATACATTTTCATTTATTGTTGCAGGTCTTATGTTTGTTTTATTCGCAAGTTCTGCTTTGGTGTTATTCTTCGTTCTCCTAATACTTTGGATAGATGTATTTTAATCATAGCATACTCCTTATTCAGTTATATTGTTACTAATGTTGTAATTTTATAACTAAATCAAGGAGTTTGTATTATGTAAGAATATTACTAAATAAGTTTACATATTACCTAATTCGTAGGTTTTTGGATAAAAATAAAGCTTTAATCTTTTGATTTAAAGACTTTTTAATTAGTCTTAGTAGTTTTTATTAATAACTCTTTTATATCGTCTGTTTTATTATACCCGCTTGTTAGGTTATTATTTCGCCTCTATTTCAATGATGTTGAAGTCTTTGTATAGATTTCTTATATATTCATCTTCATTATATGATAATATGAACTCGCCTCTTATGTTTTTAGCATTTCAGATAATTTCTGTGTGATGGTCTTGTGTGAAGTCTGATACATAGTATTGTTCTCTGCTTTATAATATGGTATCAAGATAAAAGAGAGTTTTCTGACTATCCTATTTGACTATTATATCTTTAAAAACACTTGTTTTTCTATCACTACATTTGTAAGCCTTTGTTGTATTTCTTGTAGATATAGTTTCATTTTTCCACATCTTTTTGATAGCTCCAAAAGAGCCTCCTTTTGAGCCATAACTTAATTTTATAATATAGAAATATCTTGCAGCTCTTTGAATGTCTGTAAGTCCTTTGAGATTTATCTGACTGATATATTCTTCAAATAGTTCTCTTTGAATTGATTGTAAAGTTTAACTCTTTTTGTAGTTCTTCAAGCATGATATTTTCGCATTTGAAAAGATTAGTAAGATTACTATTTATATCATTGTATACTTCATTTGATGTATGTCTATCTTTTACAAAAAGTACTTAACCTGCACTGCCAAACACTTCTACATATTTATTAAATTGTTTTTGTGTCCGGGAAATTTTCTATTATTGTATGTCTAAGTAGCTTTTTGCCACCTATTCAACTTACTATCCATAAATTCTATCTCCTTTTTGAATAAATATTGAAATTACACTGCTTGAATAGTTTTTGTTTTTCTTTTATTTTAAATATTTAAAGACTCCTTTAAATATTGTTTATATTGTATTTAAAGAGTCTTTTATCTAAGTTATTTTTAGTAGTTATTACTATCTTATTTTCTTTATCATAGCTTGCATTTAGTACACCTGCATCTTTTTAGTGATTGTAAAGATACATAGTTCTTATTTTCTTGAAAATAGTATCAAGTTTAGTTTTTCTTTATTATTTATAAGGAACTCTTTTTGCTCTATCATTTCATCATCTTCTTTCTTGTTTTGTGAATGTTGCTTTGATGGGTTGTGGTTTATCATCTTCAAATACAAGGTTACTAAATCTTCTATAGTATTTGAATACACTTGTTTTTCAAGTGTTACACCGTTGCGACTAAAAATTACAATGTATCCACATACCTCTGCCAGCATATATACCGACATAATTGTACATACCGACACCATTGAATTCCTTTATTCAATGTCCCCAACTTTTTAGTTGACTTTTGAGGTATTTCATATGTTGCCTGCCATTGGTGATATGTGCCGTCTGGCACATTAAATCCCTGCCATCTTGTACGCCCAGACTACAAAACCGCTACAGTCAAGTAGTTTAGGTTTCTCTGCATTATTGCCGTGGTTGTACCACTTATGCTCCCATTTTGTAGTTGGTGTAGTCAATCAATGATTTAGCGTATTTAAATATATCTTGTCTTGATTTCAACTATATCACTTCCTTTTGTTATTACCTTGTTCCAACCGTTGGCGTTATACCACGCTACTATCATATCTATGATATTACTGATTTGTTCTTCGGTAGCCTTTATTCCTGCTTTGTTGAGCCATTCAATTACAAAAATCTTTCTTTTCTTTGCCCTTATTTATCTTTGTATTATTCTTCAGCTATCTTAATAGCAATATTGTAGCAGATTAATAAGTTCCTGTCTCTGCTTTTTGCTGTGTGTTTTCTTCAATAAAGTTTTTAATTTAGGAACTATATATATTGTTACTAACATCAATATAATTTTTAATACAGATATTAATATTTCAAAATATTCTTTTTCATCTTATATCTCCTTATTTATTTTATGTTGTTTTATCTTCGCCAAATTCCACAACTCAACTGTGGTAAAGGAAAACCATGCACTGATTAATGCGACTGGTTCTGAGCCTTTTTCAAAAATAGTATCATTATACAGAGTGTAAAAATAATATATTTACAACGATTATGGCTGATACTATGATTTTTGGAATACTCTTTCTTTTGGTTTTTCTACATCTTTTTCTTGAGCTTTTTCAAGTTCTTTTCAAGCTTTTCTATGTCATTTTTCATGTCTATCCTCTAAGGCAATAGACCTTGTCAGTCCTCATTTATTGCCTTGTGTCAAATACTATTTACCTTGTTCACTCTCTAACGGCTGTCCATCTCCATCAAAGCCACTTTCTTTTTAGTATTTCTAACACTTGTGGTCTAAGTTTTTCAGGAATCAATCTTTTGCTTTTGTTGCCTTTTCTGGTATACAAGTTAAATGTCCTGTTATAACTCTGTAAAAAGTCTAAAAATTCGTACATAAAAATGTCTCCTTTCAAATATAAATATAAAAATATATATAATAAAGCAATTGCTTTTATTTTTAAATTAATAAAGGTACTCATAAAATCACCTACATACCTGTGCTTTGCATCAATAAATCCTCTAAAGCCTTCGCATTTGCTCCAACTGTTCTTTTCATATTTTCATTTTCTTCTTCAATTAATTCTTCTGTGTTTTTAGGAATTTCTACATATTGTTGATCTCACTTTTGTCATTTTTCTCATCATAGTATGTTTTTATATAAAATCCTTCTTTTCTTCTAAATTATCTATATATCATAGTATACACATATTCTTCATTTGCAGTAACCATATCACATACTTGTTATCTTCTTTATTAAATCTTACTAAGTATTTCATATTCATTCTCCCCTTATTTTTCTGTTTGTATTAGATAATAGACTGTGTCATCAGTTTCATAATGTCTTGGCAATGTGCTATTGATATACTATTTTTAAATTCTAATCCAAAAACACCTTTCGTATTCTGTATTATTAAAAACACCCAATATTTCTAATCCATCTATATATAATTTTGTGTAACTAGAGATAGGTAGAAAGTGTCTTAAAACACCACTACTACCGCTATAATCAAATCTTTGACTATGTTTTGATCCACCTTGTCTTATCACAGTATACTGTTTAGTCCCCACAGATAACCACTCTCCTCCTATCATTACTTCTAACTTACCATTATTATTTCATGGAAATCCAGCTACACAATCAGAATTTCGTGAGCTATCAACCTTAGACCATAAGTTGCAACCTCATTAAATCCCATAAGTGTTGGGTATGTATTTTTGCCATACATTTTGAGAATTTACAGCATCACAAGCTTGTCCATCAGGTCTTACTCCAGCACTCGCATCCAAATATTACATGAGTTTTTGTCCATATTTATTCCATCTTAAATATTTGCCAACTTGTTCAGAATCTTTGATAAGTTCTTGATTCCAAGACCCACCACCTATACAATGCCATCTATCCCAAGTGCCAGCAGATCTCCAATATATATATCATGCCATCACCCGTCATATATAATTGACAACCCCAGTCATTTGAATACATATATGGTATTACTAATGCCATCATCAACAGTACCAAGTGGTAGTTAGCAGTTTGATTTTGTACACAATAAAATGATTTACCACTTTCAATACAAGTATTTGCATCTTTAATAGGTTTTGAAACCATACTCCTTGTGTCTAATAATTCAACAAAATCTCCCCATTTATTACCTATAAATTTCTATAAAACACACCATAATAGTTTCCACCTTCATAAGGTATGTATGACTTTGGAGTACCATATCCGTCATTATAATGTGGTATATATATTATTTTTCCTGATGATTTCCAGAGAAGTCCTACTTCTGCACCATAATTGATACACCTATATAAGATTGATTATGTGAAGTGTTATTAAACACATCTTTGGTATATTATCATTATTAAAAACTATAACTTCTTGCAAACTTTAGACTATCTAAGCCATCCAGCCTTTCACTGTCAGGTGCCTTCTTCCGTCTTATCAAGCTTTTTATTAACTTCCTTATCCAGTATACTGCATATTGTGATTTATGTCCATAATATCAGCATATTCATTGTATTCAGGCTCTAAGTTTTAATTTATCTGTTTCTTGCATCTAATCACCTCTAATTCATTGGTAAGTGTCTCACTTCATCCACGTCATCTTTTTAAGATCTCATATGAGTTTCTTTTACTGCCCCAAGTTGCGAATGTAAAGACATGATTAATCTAAGTGAGCCGGCTTAATCTCTTCAAGTATTGATTTTTAGACCTACATATTTGACGGTATTCTACGAGTTCCAACGAACTTTATTTCAAAATAATAGTGTTCGTTGTGCTCTGTGAGACTTCCACTTCGCCATTGCTGTATGCTATAGCAACATTTTTATAAGTTTTATGGTAGTAGTGCCTGTAGCCTCTTGACTTTGCCTTTTACCATCTCTTCTTTGTTCATAAGAAAGATTAGGCTCTATAGGTAGTCCAACTCTTCTTCAAAGAATTTTAGTCCCCAAGTTGCCGTCTCTACAAAGCCTCAGATCGAATACATCTTTTTCAATACACTTCATCTTTGATACTTCTGAAGATAGAGTGCCCTTGATGAACTTTTCATCTGCTCTATTTTTCTATAGTGGAAGATAGTTAATCAGTTCTACTCTTTCGCATAAGTTTATATCAATATTGTCTATTATCATTACATCACCTCAAGCGTTATAGCTGTATATGGCAATCTGCTCAGCGGAAAGCTCCATATTTGCTGTTACACTGTTCAATTTCAGTTCTGCATAATCTATGACATCCTTGCTTTCAAGTAGATGCTTGCCAACCTGAGCTAATGATATAAAGTATGGGTTTGCTCTAATATTTGAAAAATACTCTTTGTAATGTCTTTGATATACTTCTCAATCTTTGTTTTAAAATCAAGTCTTGTAATTTCCTATTTACATTTAGAGATGTCCTAATCTTTGCAGTAATTGTAATATCTTTTAGCCGACGGAGTTACTACAGTTACAGTGAGCTCTACTGGGTCGTACATCTTCGATATGAGTGTTCACTTTATTTATTAATAATGAATCTGCAGATTTCATATCAGAGTTTACTATCATCACTTTTACTGTACCGTTGCTGTTCCAAAGTGGAAATGTCTTGCTGCACCTTATGTTTTCAACTTCCATTGCCCACAATCTGTAGTGGTAGATATTGCCAGATGTAGCCGGTCTCGTACTTTTGAAGATATCTAAGTCTTAAATGTTCATCATCTTCTATATCTGTGCCAAGTTCAACATTTGCGATAATCTTAGCACTTGCAATGCTTACATTGTCAATGGAAGTATATCACCCATAATTTCGTTTTGGAGAAGATCCAGCTTGTTCACATTTAAGATAAAAACACACCTTTTTCAATCTTCTTGACTACTACAAAAGAGTATTCATCTTTTTGCAAAGTCTAAGATTCAAAATCTATATCTGTTAATCTTTCATCTTCATCTTTAAACTCAGCTTTTTATTGAATAAGTGGCATCAAATCTTTCAAGTCCGACTTCTTTTTACAAGGTTATTGAGATAAACTCCATTTGCAGTCATTCCGAAACTTTTGTTTTAAATGTTCTTCCATAGTGCTCCTCAAACTGCTTTATCTCGTAGCAGGCAGGAGCTAGTGCTGTTGAAAATTGGACTGTCCTGTCTTTTTGGAATATTTATTATCTACTCTTTTTAGTGCATCGTCTAATATTTTTCATAGGTCATCAGCTATCCCCTCTACCACTTTTTACCGTTTTATCCATTGAGATGTCACCATACTGACATTCAACTACAAATGACAGGTGTATACCGTCTTTTTAACTCTTTCTATAACAAAATCTCTGACATCATAGTATCCTATCATCTTGCATTGAGTGCTTCTCGTATTCTTCTTTTGAGTTCAGATGCAATATACGAATAGTCCTTGCCAATAAGGTCAAATGTCTGTGAGTCATAACTACTTTCATATATTTTAGTATGTCTTGCTCTGTGGCAAGAATACAAAAACAAGCTTACGTAACTGCATTTATATCATCTACAGTCCCGGACAGTGTGGATGTATCTTTTAATCATATATGAACTACTATTGCCATTTGTAGTTGTTATCAGCTCATCATCTGAATATGCGTCAAATGTAGGTAGTAACTCCATCTTATCAACTCCAATCCCAAGAACCTGAGATACAATCAATAATTACTGATATTCTGACCTTTGATAAAACTTCATATTTTTGTCCTTGCTCTGTTCTCATCATTATTACCTTATCACTGCTTTTTCAGACCTTCTTGGATGATTATTTTTGCTCCAAGATTGTCTCTTATAGTTATCAGCCTTATGTGAGTGAGTGTCTGTCATAGTGTTAATTCAATCTTATGACTATGTTCTTTTTTCTTTTTGAGTTTGCTACCTTCCACTCTGTGTGAATGTGTATAACTGCTTATCTTAACATCTTCCGCGCTTATGTTTTGTGTATAAGTTTCAACGATTTTTCAAGGACAAACTCTGTCAGTAATATCTGATTTTCATTCAGTGTTATTCTGTCTGTAAGCTTTATTTTTAGTGGACTTACGGATACTACTGTACCAATTGCCAAATCTGATAGTCCATACGAGTTCATCTGTTCATCTATAATATTTCTAATTACTTCAATCATTTATTACATTCATCTCCAGACTCATTGTATGTTGAGTTTCACTCAAAGTATGTGTGCATTTTCAACAAGTAGTAGTTTTTCAAATCTATATCACCAAGTGAGGGAATATCAATAAGCACAACTGAGCCAGCTCGTATCTCTTTTACTCCAAGACAATCTAATTTCAATGTTCTTTTAGTTCTTGAATAGTATTTGAGATAGTTTTTGCCATCTCTCTTACTTTGTGCATCGTTTAAGTTTTCATCTACTTTTTGTAAAACTGTAGATGTCCCCATTTTTACTTTATCATCGTCAAAAGGCTATGTATGTCTCTGCCTTTACCAGACTTCTTATTTGGTTTTACAAGTTTAACGTAGTTATATGACCTCAATACTTGTCTTGTAGGTATAAGTAGTTGCTAAAGTGATTTGTTGCCGTACATAGTTACTTATCATATTACTACTTTCTTTTTAGTGTGGAGTTTGCCGGCATCATCAAAAAGAGTATATACTTTCTTAGTTTTTACTGTGGTCTCTCATCAGTACATCTGTTACTATATCAAGCAAGGTCTTATCTTCATAAATCTTATCAGGTAGGATATATGCCAGTGTCTGCTATATTTCCAATATTGATTTTAAATTCATTTGCTACTTGCTTTTATTATTTGAGTAGCTGTCTTTTTAGTAAAGATTATAGCTTTGTTTTATACTGCATATATCTAAGCAAGTCATAGCAAGTAAGAGATATTACATCTTCTTTTTGACTTAGCAAAGATGTAGCAGACTATATATAACTTCTTATCTACAAATATTTTGACCATGTCGCCTTCGATGAAATGACATCTCTCCACTTTTTACTACATCAAAACTTATAGTGAGATGCAGAGCCTACTCGTGTTGTAGTATATTTGATATCTGAGCTTATAGCGTTGCTTATGTCGTATACGCTCTCTCTTCTATTGATTACAAGCACTCTTATTCTCATTTATATTTTTCTTCCCGCCAAACTCTTTGTATTCTACTAACTTAATTTTTCGTAGTTAAGGTCTCCAACTTCTCCTGCCTTGTCTTCAAAAGATATAGAGTCTATCAAAAACAAGACAGTTAGTATCAAATGTGAGTGTTCCATCATCCTTATATCTGTTTACTATAAAGCGTACAGGCTTTTATAGATAGTTTTTCTAAATTCACAAGTGAAGTCAGATAGTCTCTTGCCTTTGTCACATCAATATCTCTTATGATAAAAATGTACTTTTTATAGTCCAAGTCCTTAGTTTTTGCTCTTCCTGCCTTTATAACTTCTCCAAGTGCAAGTATTGTGTAATGCTTGTTATCACGTTTTATATCTTCTTTTAATGATTCAGGAAGTAGGGTAGCTTTGGGCTCCCTATACTAGATTTCATACATTTTCACTTCCTAAAAATTAAGAGTAGAATTAGCATTTTCTACTCTTAATTAAATATTAATAGCTTTGTTTAACTTCGAAAATATTAGCTTTTCGCTTTGATAGTGCTGTAGCTATCTTCTCATAAACATTGTCTATACTACATCTCGACTTATATTGTTATTATTAATTATCTTAGGTGCTTTGGTTTCAACTGTAAGGTTAATTTGATTTACTCTGTCACCAACAGCCATTTGATATAGCATTTTGATGTCTTCGTCAGATATCTTCACATCTTTTTCGATAGAGCCTACCTTGCCGACTCTTTCCAACATCACCTATATTTTTACCTTCTCCCATTGATGATGCAGATCCTACTCCTGCACCTGTACCTCCTGCACCTGAAATATTAAATTTTCCAAAGTGCATTACTTAGATTGTCCAGCTTGTCCAGTGCAAATTTCGAGCCTTTTTGAGAGAATTCTCCAACATCTACATATTTATTTTCCCATGTCTTGACATTCTTGTTACTTGATGTAGGTGCTTTTTATCTTTGAAGTAAAAATCCACATGTTGCAGTTCTTCAACGCTTGCTCCTACCTGCTCTTGCAGCTCTAATCACAAAGTTAAGTCCGTCGATAATTCCGTTTATAAGTCCTTGGAAAACCCATAACATTTGTAATCGATGCCGTAGAAGAGATATAGCAAAAACAGGATCGTGAAACACATTGTGTAAGAATGTAGCTATCTGTCCTATGAAATTGTAAAAATACAGGAAGATATTAACCAAAAAGCCTATAAGTCCGCCAAATAGTCCGCCTACAAATGATACTGACCTGCCCAGAAGTAACCCCGAAATGTCTTAGTACCCTATAAGTATGCCTATAGCTAAAGCTATTAATAATATTGGTGCATTAACAATAGCCTGAGCCAGTGCTTGTGCCAAAATTGGCTGTATCATAGACCATAACATTGGGATAATTATTAATAAAGCTTGCTACTATTACTCCTACAAATACTCCTCAAATATTCCTCCAAAGTCGTTAATTACACCTATACCATAGCCTATAGAGTCAAAAATAAACAGTATCATGCCTGTAATTATGCCAAGAGCCATTCCTATATTGTCTAAAAATTGTACTCCCTGCGGTGAAGACAAAAAGTTTACAAAGTCTGTAAATCTTTGATTGAGTTGTCCGAGTGCCCCTCTGTCAGATGAAAGTCTTGCAAAGCCAAGTGCCTACCATATTTTCAAATACTGTCTTATTTTTCGCCAAATGTCCTCGGTAGTTTATTAAACTCTTCATCTATTGAGCCACCCATCTTATTTATTGCATTTATGATGGTTTCAGTAGTTAGCTTGCCATTAGATGCAAGTGCTTGAGTTCGCCCTTAGTTACACCCATTCCTTTAGCTATATTTTGCATAAGTGCAGGGTGCATTTTCCATCAATGATTTGAACTCGTCACCTTGCATTACCCAGATGATAATGACTGAGATAGTTGTAGCATTGCAGACTCGTTCATAGTTGCTGTACCGCCACCAATTTTTCAGCATCTTATTTACTTTTTCTGCAAAAGGCAATTTGATTGTCATTTTCCTTTATAGCTCCAGTCTGTCCAATTTTAAATATCAAATCAGCTGTAGCCTTATATGATGATCCTCGTTCTCATTTGCTGACTCAAGAATTTTGTTTTGCAATTTATACTGTGTCTGTAGTCCGTCATTTATAAGTCCTAATCTTGAATTTATTGAAGTATATTCATCAAACTCATGTTTGCAATATTGCCTATTTGCCTTATTGCCATAGATAATAACTGTATCCCTGCATTTAAGGACTATTAAGCTACCTTTCCAAGAACGGAAAGGATCGGGAGGAGCATTTGCTCAAGATTGTCTCAATAGTGCATCTAATCCAGCGATATCTACTTTTTGCTGATATTAGTTCTTGCCTCATAAGTGAAAAGGGCATTTGAACCTGAAGACGCAGATACATTATCAAGACGATGTAAGGCTGTTATGACTGTATCAAGAGTTTTTACTATGCCTCTAAGCATCTTTGTCATATTATCATTTAATCCTAATGTAGTATTAACCATTCCTTACACCATCCTATTTTAGTTTCTCCATTTCTTTTTGTGTATCTATTAGTATAGCCTCAAGCAAAGCAATCTCTTTTTCATCCATCTTTTAAAAACTCTCTTGGTCGTATAAAGCCGTAGTTGGCAATTACTCCACGATATATAGATGTCAGATAATCACTTTGCTTTATTAGTTTTGCCTTAGTCCTTATATCTTCAAAGTCCTCGTCAAAGCCATTAAATTTCATTATTTTTCTGATAATGCAGTTATTTCTCCGACTTTCAAGCACTTTTGAAAGACCTTGAGCTGGTGTATTTACTCCTAATTTTCCCAAAAACTCGGCAGATTTGAAATTTGGGTAGAGTAGGTGATTAACATAACTAAGTTCGCTGAACTTCATTGAGTCTTGTCTTATCCATTTCCTGTCTCTTATGATACATAACTTTTGATATTTTTCAGCTCATCTCTTGTCATAGAGCCAATTGTAAATTTAAAGTCTTTCAATCTTTCGTTTAATATAATATCTTCAGTAAGATTTTCAACTGTATGTGTTGCCAAAAATCTTCAAGTGTCATTGTGTTATCATCTCGTAGATCTTCAAATTCCTTGTTTTCTACTATATCAATATTTTTAATTTCTTCCATGATATTCTCCTTTTTCTAATCTCTTCCTATATTTGATGGACGATTAGTGGCTCAAGCTCATCCCAATCCCTAAATGTAAATGTAGCATCTACTGTAAGACCTTCGTCTTTGACTCGTCAAGCTCCTGTAATGTGATGTCTCCGTCCGGCACAAGGTCGTAATATACCTTTTGAATAGTGCCAAGTGATGTGCCTTTATCGTTATTGATACATTGGCAATCAACTTTAGGAATATACCTGTTTTCTTGTATAATATATCTGTCATTACTTGGACAAACCAATAATCTGCAGTTATTGATATTTTATTTTTAAAGCCCTTGATTTTACTTTGTTTGTTTCTCGTTCCTATTTGACCTCTTTCAGAAGTCTCAGGTGTACTTGATGCCTTGAATTTTTGTGAGCCGTATATAGCGTGATTATCTCACCGTCCACAACAAGCTGTATCTGTCCGTCTTTGCCGTTGACGAAGTCTTCAGATCTTAAATACTCTCCCATTTCTCCCTCCTGTTTTTGCATTAGAAAAGAGTCTTTAAATACTGAGTTAAACTGTATTTAAAAACTCTTTAATTTATATTTTTGTAATTCATATTCTATCTTTCAAACACTGTCATATATAGCTTTTTCATAGAGTCAGTAGGTTGAATGTATACATCTACCTTTACCTCATCTTTTTCTGTCCCATATTGATGATTACATCATCTGCTGAGAAGTTTTGTATAGCTCTTATATTTTTGAAGTTCGTAAAAATTCTTTTAGTAGTTGCAGTTTAAAGAGCATCTCTGCCTTGCTTGTCGTTGTTTTCTTTTTGCCTACAAAGTATTTTTCTATATCAGTCTTGTAGTATTTCATCTCGTCAAATACTCTTATTACTCTATTGTTTCCAAAGTCATCATCTTTTTCAGATGAATAATCCGTAAAGGTATTTAAGTCATCAAGGACTACTATTTCACCATCCATCCTTTTTGTAAGCAAGAACCAACTGCTTTTTGATTTCTTGCACTAAAGTCGTCTTCGGCAATGAAATTTATTATTTTCAGTTGCTGCTTCAGTATTTTTAAAACAGTTCGACTGATTTATCTCCGCTCCGGCTGTCATACCTGTAACTGTAGCAACAAACTCATGTGGCTTTATCTCTTCAATTTTTGTCTTATATCCTTGTTTTACAGAAATGATACCCTCAAAATTTGCTGAGTTGTAGTTATATACATGCTTGTATCTTCTTACCTGCATTATCTCTTTCATTTTGCACATAAGATTTAACAACACTTGGCAGTTTCGTATCTTCTGACGGTATTCCCATAATGGTGTTGAACTGATATTCTCTCATTGCTGATAGATAATCAGTATAGTTATTTGTCTTGACTGTGCCGTCTGTTCCACCTTCAAGTATTATTCCTGCATGTATAGGGACTACTCCTGTACCTTCAAATTCAACAAAAGAGTTTTCTTTTAAGCTGATTTATATTTGAAACTGTCTGTTTATCAACTAATTTTTCTCTAAAATATGTGTTTACATTCATATTTACATTATCTTTATTTTTCTCTGTAACTATTTTTATTTCATTTCCGAAAATTCCCGGACATTTTGCTGTTATAGTCAAAGCTCCTTCGATCTTTTTTGCCTTTGCTCCGCCTGTATCTATACGATACACATATAGCTTATAGCAGTGTTTTAGACATTCTCAAGTAGCTTGCCTCGTCATCAAATGCAGTTACACCGACCTTTGCCAATGATTTGCCGTCTTCAAGGTCTGTAGATAGTAGTTTTATTACCTTGCCTTGTTCTCCCCACGATAGGGGTAGTGGCATTGTAGCTATACCTCTTGAGCCGACTATTGATGCCGGAGCAGGTACGCTCTTGAAGTTTATATATGCACCCGGAAGTGCTTTATTATATGTTAAGCACCTCCCTGCCATATCATTCTCCTTTCAATTCACATGATATACTTCACCCTTTCATTCGTCTGCCTTGTTATACTCGTATCTGATGAATTCACTATTTTATATTAAAATCAAGTTTTTCATTAATTCTTGCTTGTTATCTCTGTAGTATCTGACTTTAAAACATAACAAAAACATTAGAGTATTATCTTGAACTCTATAGTCTCATATCATATCCTTTGAGTTTTTGCCTTTGACTCTCTATAATTTCAAGGATATCATACAGCTTAAATGCTATATTTTGATATGTTTCATAGTCTGTAGTATAGTTTCTATCTTCTTTTTCAATGTATACTATTTGATAATACACTTCGTTTTTGATATAGATTGCCCACTTTTTATCAAAACTGTTCTGTATCATATTTATGATAAATGCAGGACTTTTTCATATTTTCAGCACGCTCATGTATATGTGCTCATCTTTAAAATTTTGTTTTAATATGTTCGATAATAGTCTGTCTATTTCAAGCATATGCACCTCCTACATATTAAAACTTGCAAACCAGGTTTCAAACTCTTTTTAAATCTTTGTGGCATCTTCTTTTTCACTTCAATGATAGATAAAGAGCACATAAACTTCCCATTTATCCATTTTTGATGGCTTCTATCCATATGTCCGTATTCAACATATTTTTGCATATTCTACTGGATTTGATATCAGTGACTTTAAGTGTGTCTCCATCCCTGACTACTTCTCCATAGTCCAAGAATTTCTTAGAAGTCCAGTATCAACTGGTGAGTTTCTCTTAGTTTTAGCCAGCACATCTAAGGCTTGTTTTATCAAAAATTGTTTTAAAAATTTTCAAACTCATTACTTAGTCTTTCAAATTTATCCCTAAATGCGATAAACTCCGAATAATCAACACTCATATACTCACCTTCTTACTTTGAGTAAGCAGTATTTCGCTATGTGATGCAGGATATACAAAGCACTCTCCTGCTTTATAATACTCATTTTTATTTGTTATATGAATAATATCAGACGGCTTTATATCTATTTCATCTGAAACAAAAAGCATATGTTTTATAGTCAGTGTATTCGTATTAGTGTCTTGATTTAGTGATGATATGATTTTTTGAAAGTGAGCATTTAATATCTTCATAGACCTTTTGACGGCTTTGTTTCACCAATCCGTCATTATCTTCTACCTGACTTGACTCTATATATGTCAGCAATATCAAAGTACATCTTTGATAGTATCAGTCTTTCATTCATATCATCACCTCATCTTTACACGGCGAAAAATTATTGAGTAGTCTTATTTCTTGTTCAATATATCCAACACTTTTTCATAGTTGATAATATATTAGATGTATTAAATTCAATAGTTGTATCGCCACGCTTGATACTTTTTGTGTCTGCTGTATCTATAGTTTCAATTCCAAAATTATTTACTTTTTAGATACTTTGTACAAATATCAACAATGATATTTTTCAAGTCGTGCAGGTAATTTGTTACTGCTTATATTAGTATATATTCCGACTTCATCTCATTATAAGGTCAACAAGATATTTTAATTTGTCATCATTATTGTCAGTTTTTATATTTAGCAATAGTTTGATTTTTTCTTAATATCTCATCTTTATTAATAAAAGTAGATGCCATATCAGCACCTACTCTTAGCCTTGGATCCCAGCTTTATTTTCTTCTTCAGATTGTTCTTCAGATATATCAGAATCTTTAGTTATTTCATTTCTGAAGTTTTCATTTGCCACATCATCCGTAGACATATTACTATTTTCTCACTTTCATCAACAAGCTCATACCCTGTAGATATAAGCTCGTCATTTCATCATCTGTTTTCAATTACTATATTTAGATTTTGAAGTTTATACATTTATAACTACACCTCTCTTTATCTTAGTTTGAGCACGCTCTTATAAGTGACAATCTTTGTTTTTAGGTATCCAAATGTCTATGATACTTTCTATAGTTCTATCTTCCAAGCATTGGCTTGTTGATTTTCCATAAGTTAAATATTCTTGTTAAATCTGTCTTTGATACGGCTATTGGAGCTTTCTTTGGTGTTATTATCCAGTTAATATCTTTTGCTGTAGTATCTGCTACAAGTCCGCCTGCCTCTTTGTCCTACAGTTTTTACCGTCTTGTTTCTTGTATAGTGTTTTTGAGCCTTGCACTTGGTACTTCTATTATTGGCAATCCGTCAAATTTTTGATAGTAAGATCTCATTTCACCTTGCTTGAAGTACCTATATCTATTCTTCTGCTATTTTCAAGTGCATCCAGATAAGATACCTGCCGTAATAGGAGACATTATTATGACAAGATCTGCATTAAGTGATACTGTATTTCTTATCCCTTGTATATCCGCTTTTTAGTTTCTCAACTATTGTAGCCTTTGCTGCTGTATAGCCTTCTGTTACTTTTTCCACCTGCTTTTGCAATGGCAAATATTTTTGAGTATCTGTAGCTGTCAATCTCGGGTATTACATGTTTCAGACTGAAACACACCCATTACACTACCTGCATTTGCTATAAAAATTAGACTCATCTACATCCATTGCATCAAGGCTAAATGTTCTGCCTCTATCTTGGAGTCATCTTGTAAGTTTCATAACTAAAGCTGTAACAGCTCCTCTTACAAATCCGTTATCTCTGTCATAGTCACCAAGTCCTTGAGTCGATATAGTCCGGAATCTTTACTTCATTTCCGCCTGAGTATTTTACCTGTCCGGCATTATCTTCCATCCAACCTGATGTTGCATCTTCTATTATTTGTCTGTCTAGTTGTGATTGAAAAATTTTCGCATATTCTAATGTGTTTATAGCCATGTTATCTCTCCTTTTCAAATAAAAATATTAAAACTTACCTCTTAAAGCATTAGCAAATTGTGTAGCAATATCATTACTTTTGCACAACTGTATTGCTAATGTTTGGTGTCTTACCTTTTAGCTTTCTTCAACCTGTGCTTGTACAGCTGAGTCAAATGCAGTTTTTATAGCTGAAATATTATCAAAAGTAGCTTTTTTCATCTGCTCCAATGACAAAAACTCAAAAATATGAGTTAGGTAGCTTTTTGTTCAGATAGTGCATTTAAAGCTTTTTCTTTAGTATTCCAAGTTCCTTTTCTTTTCAAGACTTTCTATTCTGCTAAGAAGTTTTTGTTTTCTTCAGCATCTTTTTCGTCTTTGCTAAGCTTAGACAGTCTTTTTCTTCTTCAATAGCCTTTACTATGTCTTCTTTGAGTTTAGACTGGTAGCTACTTTCCTGCTCCTTTGTCCAATCTTCTTTCAACTTTGCGATATCATCTTGAGTATATGTTTTTGTGTTACCATCCGCATTGCTGTTTGATTATCTCCATCATTGCTGTTTTGTACTGTATTTGCAGATGTATCCGCACCTTGCGAACTACCACCTGCACCTGTATCAGCTGCAAAAGTTGCAAATTGATTTTTCTAAATTTCATTTTACTTCTCCTTATCTAAAATTTTTAGTATTATAAAAGCACCTATCACTTTGATAGATGCTCGATTAACAATTTATATTTTGTGCATTATAAAGCACCTAACTTATGTTAGAGTGTAATTAACTATATGAAAGGTATCATATCTTTAATGTCCTTTACAGTATCTTTTATCTTGTTCAGCACACTGTTTTTCTTGCAGATACTCTATGCCCTTTGGAGTAATACATGCATTTTTCAAGTTTGATACTACGATTTGTATTTTATTAGTCCCAATCATAAATCTCTTTTTATTACAATGCCGTCAATATATCGTTCCTTATATAGATTATCGTATATATACATTATATAACTTTCTTCTATATTTTTCAGGGTATCTTTTGCAATAACAATATTTCCTCGTCTACAGTACTTCCACTTTTAAGACATTTATATAAATACGACAGTATATACAACACTATAACAAAATAGTCATCTTTTGCCATATTCTCACTCCCAAATATCTAATTTTTCTCATCTAATCCAATATTTCTATACTTTCTATTTCTGATTGTTTTTATCAAGAAATTACCTAATTCAAGCATAAGTTCTTCACCTCATCTTCATCCCATTGATAGGAATCACAGTATCTCCCATATTTCTCCGTCAATAAATTTTATATTTATATTTTTACCTTCAGCCTCTTTTCATTTCTTTTATGCTGACTATATTTATCACTCCTTTTAGGTTTAGCAGGTACTATATGTGTACCTTTTTCTTGCTGTAGTGTATTGCAAATTTGTTTGTTAATATCTCTTCGTTTGTTTCGGGGTTAACCGCATACCCTATATTTTCATTATGTTCAACAAATTCTTTATTTGTCCATTTGCCGTTTCTGTTTCTTTTTATCTTGCCTGTACCAGCATATTTATTTACAAGTTCTTGAGGTCAATATTATCAAGCAGATAGCTCTTTTTCTTCCGTTTTTCAAGTTCAGTTTTGTAATTGTTGGTACCTAATATATGTTTGTCTTGACTTCCTTGATTTATCTGCAAATTATAATTATTCCTTATATCATTTTGCAGTTTTTATCTTTGTAACTTAGCTTTAATTCTTCCACTTACTACTGTTATTATACTTCAATTTTTGGAATTCTTCAAGGCTCTTAGTGCATTATCTTGCAATACTGCTTTGTTCCTTCCATATTCCTTTTCATCACTACCCCTAGTTAGCATCATCTTTCTGTTTATCTTGTACTTATCTTTTTCTTTTCACTCATAGACTCATACCAAGCCTTGTAGTCCATATTTGCAGGCACTTTGTAGTTTTCCATCCATATCCCTTTGCAAGTCTTGTATCACCTTCGTCTTGATATTCTTCCAAGTATGGTATTGTTGTACTCCCACAATTAGGATGCATCGGTTGCAATTTAATCCAATTTGTCTTTTACTTGCTTCAAAAACTCTCACCATCAAGACTTTTGACATATCTCACTTGTCCTAAAGTCTAATGTAGCCAAGAATTGATATTTTTCAAGTCCTACATTTTCATATAATCGTTGTGTAGCTTCAGATAAGATATAGTTACTCTTCAGTTCTTATCAGTCTTTTTAGCATTTGAAAAATTGACATCCATCCTGTCTTTTGCGCTTTACTCATCTTATCTACAGAGTAACCAAGAGCAATGCCGACATTTAATATTCCTTGCATATCCTTCGCCATATTGGAATAATGTCCCCAAATTCGCTCAGAAAAGTCCTTATTACTCCATTTTGTATTTACTATTTGCTCTATAGCTCTATTATCAAATCTATCATGCAAGGTCAAAAATCGACAGTAGGGCAGGTATACAAACTATGTGCGGCTTTCACTGTAAGATTGTTTATAGTTTTTCAACTAAATGTTCTTTTGATGATTTTTTCATAGTCTTTTGTCAATATCTTTAAGTTTAATTCTGTCTGTTTTAGCAAGCTCTCAAGCCTGTTCAGTTTTGAAGATAGATAGCCTTTGCTTTAATTTTTTGTTTATCTTCATCACTTAAATTACTATTTTCAATCTTATTCTTGATATTTTTCCAAATATCTTTTAATTCTTCATTTTTCAACGGCTTTCTTACATTAATATTGCTTATGCTTTCATCATTATCAGCGTACTTCTTATGCCAAGCTTCTATATCATTTTGTATTTGTTTTTCAATATCTTCATAAGACTTTTTAGTTCATCAAGATACTTTTCACCTCTATCCTTACTGTGTCTTTCCGTCTGCAAAGCTCTAAAAATATTCTTTAGTATTCACATCGTATTACTCCATATAGATTATAAAAGCACCTGATATGTATCAAGTGCCTTTGTAATATTATTTAGGGGAATTGTGTATAATCTTTGTTAATCTCAAAATCTCTTTGATCATACTCATCTTTTTCTTCTTCCAATCTTTTTAACTCTTCATCCACATCTTGAATTTGCGGTAGCAGTTCAAGTAGTGTTCGTTTCGATACTACATTACTCAAAGATAGTATTGTATTTGTAATTTCTCCCTCATTTTTGTGGCAAGTTTCTTGTAAATTCAGTTGTTATAAAGGGTATAGTCATAATCCTATTAAACTTTGTATTATGAGTTTAGTTACAAGCTCACATCTGAAAGACCTATTGTAAAGCCATTTTCTTTTTCTGTTGCTGACTGCTCGAGCGGAATAGTCTTAAATTTAATAGCAATCCCGGACAAATTCCCAGCAAACTTCTCATCAGCAAGGTCAGAGTAAGCGAAAACTATGAATATCGCTGTTTAACCTATTCTTATAGTTTTCAGTAGCAGCATCATTTATATCTTTTACAAGAAACTTAGCACCACCTCCATCCGGAAAATACATTACTCTATTTTTCTTTTAGAGTTTCAGCTGTCTTTTGAACTTTATCAGTATCATCATCTATATCTTCTACAAGATCACTTGCACCTTCAACTATCATATATGCGTCATTGAAATAATCAATATCATTTGCTGTATTTGATTGTGATGTATCGTAAGCATTGTTTGAGTTCTATTACATCTTCAAAGTCTGATGTCATCTCAACATTATTTTTGTAAAATTATAATCGGCACTTCATCAAATAAATGCTCTGATTTATCCACTTCATTAAATTCAGTTTCATTTTTCTTTCTCAAAATCTTGTAATATAGGTATTGTCGTATGCTTCAACTATATCAGTTACATTGCCGTCTATATCTTTTGAACGATAGTATCTTATTGCATATATTGATGATAAACTCATCTATCTTATTGCTCGCAATTAATATAAGCTCAACGGTGATATTTTCTTGATTTTAGTTACTGCCTTTTCATTTTGATATATTATCTCTGCACCAAACCCGAATTTACTCATATCTGTAATTTTTACAATTCAATGACTTTTCAGAAATTATCATCCACTTTTTGTATATTCACTCAAATATTCTTCATCAGAAGACTTATGCTTTGGCAGGTATTCCTGATAAAATATCCTGTCTGCATTTTTACTACATACTTTGCATATGCAGACGCTAATTTATTGTGGAGCATCTTTTTCATACTCCTGTTTGTGATTTCGTTATTATTTTTATAATACTCGCTCAGCTTTTCAAGTTTCGAAAGTTCATTTGGTGAGTATTTTTCAATTATCTTTTAATGTTTGTTTTATTTCACTTCAAATTCACTTAAATATATCATCTCATCACCTATAGCCCAAATAGAGATTTATTTAATATTTTCATTTTCTTCTTGCCCTTTACATCACCGTTTATAAACTCCACAAGACCTGAGGAGCATCTTTCTGGCATCATCGTGTTCATTTTTACCTTTTCTTTGATATTTCTTTATAGCAGTTGCAAATTCAGGATATCTCCCATCCTTTTCAGGCATTATTACCTGTTCCATCACATTTGATGAGTTTACTATTATTCTTGTCTTTTTATTCTTGCTTTGATGGGAAACCAAGTGACTATGCACTTTTTTGTTTTTAAAAAGTGATTTTCGAAAATTCTATCACATTTCTTTGCAAACCCTCGACCACCGTTATTACTTTTCTATCGTAAAGCTTCTCTTGTTCCATAAACTGCATATCTTCGTGCTACTTCTTTTCAGTAGCTCCATTGAATCTTGAGCATAGTAATATCTGTTATATACGCATATCCATCTATTTCATCTGCACATATGCTGCATAGATAGTCACTTCCTTCATCAGCTGTATCAGTATATGCAATCTTTCTTTTACGCTGTCTTCATCATATCACGTCATAAGTTTTAGAATGTGCCATAATGCACTTGCTTGTCTCATTGGCTCTTGCATATAGTTTGAAGCTCATATTTCTTCATCAAGTGTGGCTTTTTTCTCAGCAGTCATCAGTAGAGTATAAGTCCCTCATAAAAACTGTTTCCGTTTTCATCAAGAGCCTTTATACAAAGTACATAACACTGCTCTTTTTCTCTGCTAATCACTCTTTCCCATAAAGATCGTCAGTCGCCCACCTTGTTTGTACTATTATCTCTATTGCACCGTCAGCATCCTTGACTTAAATGTATTTTGTATAAAAATCCCAGTGATTTTCCTTTACCCCTTTTCATTTACAGCTTCAGCAGCCGACTTAATTGGATTCATCTATAACCTCTATTGCCCCTCATCCCTGTAAGAGTACCGTCAAAAGAAGATGCAAGATAACCTCATATCACTCTAACGCCCAGACATTTGTCGCTGAGTCTCCATACTTTATTTTTACTAAAGGGAAAAATCAATAACAGAAAAATCATTCGATTACCTTTTTCAGACCTATCTTCAATCTTTCCTCTAACTGACTTTTGAAAACCGCTTGAAAGAATTTGATTATATGATATTGATACCACCTTGTTGTATATGTATTTTTCCATATGCCCATGTTATGAACATTGCTATGGTATACGACTTTCTTTCCACCTCGGGCGGAAGATTAGAATTATCTATATGCCTTTGTGTGTGTCAGTTTATCAGTCTCATAAAATGACTGAGGCAGGTCGCAATTGTCTTTTAAGTATTGTCTCATTGAAAAATTTAGGATCTCTAAGTTTGGAGCCTCCCAAAAATTGTCTCTTCCAAGCTCAAGTTTATTAAATCTTATTTTTCATCTTCAGTTAGATTTTACCTAACATCTCACTTAACTTTTTATAGATTTTATCCAAATATACTTACCTTTCACATATTCAAGCATTTAAATATTGCAATTAAATACTTCTTATTTTATATTCACTAATTTTATATCTTTTTCATATTATATATACGTTTTATTTTTAGCTGATATTAGCCTTTTTAACGTAAAATTATATCAACTTCGATTACAAATACTACTTTAAAAATTTAAACGATTTAAACGGTCATTTAAACATAAACGGATATTCTATACACATTACATATCATACTCATGCGATTATATTTTTGCATAGTTTTGACCGAGTTGTTTCAAAATCGATTTTAATATATATAGTCTAACAAAATAGACCCTAGAGCTAATCATAGTAATTTATTTATGATAGATTGTTATATTTCTTCATAGTCAAAAGTCACATTTTTATCTAAATTATCAATCTTAAATCTAAATGTTGTTGTTTTATCTCTAGCATTAACTCTTAATACATTTCTTGTGTTAGATAATTATTACTTTACTAGAATCTAAATTGTATACTATCGCTTTTCTTTTTCATCAAAAGACACTAGTATTTTATCTATGGCTTTATCATTTAGCAAGTTGGATGTATGTTATATCTTGTATCATCAAGATTATGTTTACTATCCAAAAATAATTACTTCACAATATCCTTTATTTTGTAGTAGTAGTCTTTATCAGTATAAACTCTATGTCAAAAACAAGTACCAGTAAATATTACTTTTTCAACTTCTGTATATCTATACTTTCTGCGCAAAGTTTTTATTTTTCGTGGACATAATGCCTTGTATCCCTTTATCTTCAATCAGTTTTTGGTCACCATCTCTGTCCCTGGCTTTTCTTTTAATACAAACATTAGTAGCTACCTATCCTAGTATATCTACCTTTTTGTTTAAAAACTCAGATACTTTTTCGCAAAGCTCAGGTTCTTCCACTCTCGCTATAGCTTCGTACAGAGATTTTACTTTTTCATATCAACCTCTAATATATCTTTATTTTTAAACTCGATATTATTTTTATATGATGCAGTTCTAATTAGAGCATTTGCCTCTTTCATCAGTTTTTAAAGGATCCACATGTTTTCTAGCTCTTCACTATTCATATTTTTGCACTCTCTCTAGTACCTGATGAGATAGCAATTTTATAATACCCTCACTAGTATCCATATCAGGATATTTTTCTTAACTCATCATTAATGGCCTTGAAATTTTCCTGCACCATCTTAAGTTGCTTTAGAGATTTATCAAGATTTTTGCATACCTATAAACAGACGTAAGAGAAATGCTGATGACCATTTTGTCTTATATATTCAGCAATCTCATTATACGTGTAATCAGACTGCATCATAAATTCTATTTACTGTTTTTCAAACTTTGGCTCAAAACTGTCTATTTTAGAATGTTTTCTATTCATATACCTACACCTCTACAGCCTCATCAGATACAAAACCACGAGCTAGTTTAGGACTCTGTGTAAAGAGATACTTCTATTTCTTTGTATGAATATTTTGAAAAATCATCTATTATCTTCGCATTACTTTTTATTCTTATCTCTACATACATGAAGCTATGCAAGTATATTAAAGACTCATCAAATTCACCAATGTTCATATACTGCTCTAATGCATCACATACACTATCAATATTTACAAATTTCCCCATCATTATATTTATAGTTCTAAGTATTCTACCGTTGTTTTTAGCAAAGTCACTTTGCTCTAGTTTTCTTTTATATCTTTTTCAAAATTCATTTTTATCATCTCCTAAAACATCATTTTAAAAATCTTTTTAAATTTCTATTTTCTATTAGCATCTTTTCTTCAACTATCATATCCATAGCTTATCCATCTTAGACGAAAGAGCTGCATTTTGTTTTATCATCCTTACTTATATAATTGACCTTTATGTCATTTACCTCACGAGATAAAATTCTCTACAGCCTTAAGAGTCTTATTATTACTATCATTAAACTCACACTTAAGAGATTTAATATCATCTTTTTATATTCGATATTTGCTCTTTTTATGTCTATATTTATATCATCCTTAAGTTCCTTTTGCTTTTTCTCAAGTTCATCTACATAATCAATCTCAATAATTTTCTCGCCATCTTATATGTTTACTCATAATACGTTTTATAAAATAGCTTACTATACCAGTCGCAATAGGGAAAAGCAATCATAACTAAATCAATATACAACTTATTATCCATCAATAACTCCCACAAATTTATATTTTATACAATACTGCTATCCATTTTTGTAATAACAGTTTACTATATTATTTAGTATTTGTATTTTGAAGAGTTTCAAGAAATTTAATTCAGTATTTTCATATACCTAACTTATCAAAAATACTCTATTTCTTTTCTTAGCATCTTTTATAAGCTTTATCATAAGATATTATTTCTAGATATGCATTAAAAAGCTTCATAGTACTGATAATATCCCATTTTATCCATAGTTTCTTTAAAATTGTCTAATAGTATCAATTCTTTTTAAAGTTGGTGTTATATCACAGACAGCATATATATATCTAGTTTTTGCTATCAACCATTATCGGTCTTCCATTTCTATCTTTAACATTGATTTTCTTTTTAATCTACTAACATATCGTATCATTTTGTCTGAGTTGGCATATCTTCAGTCTTATAGTTATCTCTCATAGGTCTTTTTAATTCCAAAACATTACTATATTTTCAAACGGACTGCCTTCGTTTTAGAATCTGATACCATTCTTATCGTATTATCTAGCATTAATATATCAGGTCTAGAGCTCTTTAGGATTATTATTAAACGGTATATCAGATGCTATATATTCACAATAAGACAATTTTTCATCTATTAGCCACAAATTATGATTTTTCATATATCTGACTATCAGAGTCAGACCTCATAGGATATATTATATTGTGTACTTCCTCTTCAAGGTAATAAATTTCTTCACTTTTTGAGTCAAAGTTTTTCTAGAACTTCCAAAATCACCTTTCTATGAGCAACATATTCGGCAAGTATAGAAGAATTTAAATCAGTTATTTTTCCATATTCCTAGATTAGTCCTATACTCAGCTTGATCTATGTTGTCTAACTCTTTATAGAATTTATCAAAAATCTTTCCTAGCCTTTTTGTCTAGTTTTTCGTTTTATATCTCTAATATATCATACAGTTTATCAGCCTGTATGTCTGCATTTCAATTTCAAAAAGCTCATCCATAGCATATTTAAGTAAATACTTATATTGTGGAGCTGATTCATTTATATAATTTTTTATCTTAACAATCCTTCATATTTCTAATATCAGCAAGATATTTATCTAAATATTTTTCTATTTTCTCAGTAGCATTTTTCAAAATACATTGTAGATAGCATACCAGATACATCATCATCACTAGAGTATATTAAAAAGATGTCCTATTTGCATCAACATTTTTATCTAAATAATCGCTTTTTTAGTATAGCAACTACCCAAAGTCAGTATTTTTATAAAAAGAGTCATTTATATCAACTATCAAGTTTTTCCAAATCTTTTACTTCAACAATTCTATCATTAGCAGACAAATATAATTTGTTAGCCTTTATATTATCATTAACAATTGTCTTTATGGAACTATTTCAAACTCATTTTTATCTATATGAATTTCTCACTTTCACAATTACTAAGCACATATTTATTAATGTCTCCTGCATCTATATGACTTTCCATTCATTCTTATTATCTACATCTTTCAAAAATTATCTTAGGAAAATTTTTATTTTGATAGTTGAGAGAAAAATGCTCTACTATTATATCAACTATATTATTTGTATTAATAGTAGCATATTTACTATATTCATCAATATATGTTAATAGTTTTACTATGGTGTATGAATTTTTACTATTAGTAACTTCAAAATCTTCTGTATATCATCATTATCAAGATTAAAATTAAACCTTTCCTGTCACAATAGAGATCTACATTTTTAAAGCAACTTTCTATTTCAAACTATCTTTAAACGCTTTTAACCAAAGTGGAAATCCGCCTCATTACCTTTGCCATACCTATCTTGTATACTTATATGTTGAATCAGCTTCCATAAAAGATTTAAAATTACGCCCATTCAAACCAACACCATTATCTTCAATTACAAATCCATCTATCTGTCCATATATTTTATCTCATCAATATCTACCAAGAATATTATATCTACTTACATTTATTTTTGCCATTATCTAACCCTAGTTCATCTAGCTTGTGTAAATTAGATGCTACTTCTAACATAGGTAGCATAAACTTATTCTTAGGTAGATTAAAATTATTCACTCTACCTCTAATATTTGATAGTATTTTTCCATATTTATTCCTTCATAGTTTTATACAATCATTACCTATATTATCCATATTCGCACAATATTCAATAATTTTTCAATACTTGACAATATTATTAAATTAATACAGCTATTCATCAATGTAAAGACCTTAAGGTTTTAATACATTGTATATTACTACAATCAAAAAAGGAGAACATATGGACAAAACACTAACACTAAGAGTAGATGATGATTTACACCACAAAATAAAAATACACATAGCAAGAAAAACATCAAGCTGAACCTATCATCAACAATAAAATACGACCTGTACACACATCATCGCTAAGATCCACAAAGAAAAAATAAAATTTTTTCAAAAAACACTTGACTTTTGTGTAACCATGTTATATAATATATTTACAGTAAGATAACAAATCTTTCAAGTAGCTAACAAGAGCAGAAGGAGAACAATATGGAAGATATGGTTACAAACCCAGATTGTTAGTGGAAAAAACAAGAAGAAAATATGGCTGAAAATTCTAGATTTGATGAAGAAAGTCAAACACTAGAAGAAGCCATAGAAAAAGTAAAAGCTCTACTAAATAAATAGTAGAGCAACAACAAATAATATCAAGGTAGCTTGTACCTTGCATAATATCTACATTATACCAAAAAAATATAAAAGGGCAAGAGAAGGGCAAATCATCGAAAAAAACAAAAAATGGGGCAGACCTACTCATTAACCCTAAAATCTGTAAACAAGAGAATAAGAATGACACAAGAAGAATGGAATAAATTAGAATATTGTTCAAAGTCATTATCGAAAACTAAAACAGAAATAGTTAATCTAGGTATAGAAAAATATATAATACATTATAAAAATAAGGTGGTTTACCGACCAAAGTATCCAACCACCTGACAACTCATATCCCAAAAGGACTGTCCATATTATGCACCACACTTTTGAGAATAAGTCAAGAATATTATGGATAATTTACAATTTCAAACATAAACAACGAACGAATCTTAGATAAGTAGGTAGTAGCACTATGTTAAATCGAACATAAACACTTATTAGAATATAGAACAATATATTGAGTATTTTATCAAAGGCAAATTTGGTCTCTGATGATTTTCATAAAATCATCTTATGCTGGTACAGAAAATGTACAAAACTATCAAATCACAAAAAAGGTTTGTGAATTTCTAACACACAAGCTTACAGGACAAAAAGGGCAATATTCACAGCAAAATATATACAGGCATTTGTGTGTAAGCTACATCTGCATCATATCTACCACAAGACAACATCATCAAAATGCTGGTACAATCACAAAATAATATACTAACAATGATACAAACACTAAATAGCAGATGGACAATATACAAGTGTAAGAAAAATACAAAAAACCAATGAAGAGCATCCAACAACACAAAAACAGGACTAACAGAAGAAGAAAAGCCACAAAAATAATACAAAGAGGTACACTATCAACAAGATTCAAATATTAAAGAGTTCCCAACAATGTAGATATGTTGAATCTACTATCACAAAGAGCATATAAGCTACATATATAAGAAAATCCTAAAGAAAAGGATACGATATATCATATAATTCTATAGTAAAAATATCATAAAAGAAGCTATACAAAGTTCTAATGATTTACACAAGACGAAAAAATAAAATTACTAATACAAAATCTGTACGACACAATAAGCAATATATCAGATACAAAATTACATCACAAACGAAACAACAAAAACCAATACCTAGAGGACTTTGACAATCTGCAAGACACCTATCAAAAGACCTGTCAACCAAAGCAAGCAAATCAGCACTACAGGTAACATGGCACCAGGCAAATTATAGAGTATATCAGCATATTTACGGGGATTTCAAGCAGGTATCAAGACTAGTATTAGAAGATAAAAATTTTGCATATTATGCTGAACTTGTTAGTGTAAAAATATGCTAGATATATAATAAAATCAGCGCATATAAATTTCATCCTTCAACCTTGTATTTAAAGACGTTTTAATCAGCATTTAAACGTCTTTTGTTCTAAATCAAAACTAATTTGTCCCTCTAACTGTCTACAATCAACAATCTCTCCTGTAGCTCTATCCGTAAGATTATATTTGTGTAAGATATCTGTAATTATACCCATTAAACTCACTTCGTATTTTCTTATCCCTTATATCTTTTATCAGACTATCAGATTTTAGGATATATGTTAGTACCACCATAGTTTTTCACTAGATTTATATATGCATCTATCCCCTATAATTATAGCTAGATTTTTTTGCTCTTCATTTTTATATCTTCATAGTAAGTTTATCAACATATATACCCTATACTTTTTTTATGATTTCAATATACTTTTAAGTATTTCTATTAGTTGATTACCTTGCTTGTATTGTCGCCTAGTGTGTTTTCACATCTACGTCAATATTAAGCTGTCTTTTATTATTCCTTGTAACCTTTCACCAACTGTAGCGTGGCTTGGACTGCTTTCAAACTCATACACATAAGATACCGCACCTTACTACGTGACCTTGAGTCATACCCTCAGTAACTTAGTATCATCTTTTATTTTTCTTTTTAGTCTTTACTTTCGCATCATTATTTTTTATCACTACCTTATCTCAAGTAACCTATCTCTCTTGTAATATTCCATGCCGCTAGGGGTCAGATACAGATTTTTTATTAGTCATCTGATATACAAGTGCGTGAAAGCTATCATCCTGTACCACTTTCTAGTATACCAATCTTACTAGCTATAACATACAGATTTTGTATTTGACTTTTAGTTAACTTTTATACAACATATACTACTCCTGTATTTTAAATCAAATACTACATAACCATCTTTTTGCTCAAATTAATTATATAAGATTATCTTTACTTTTATACTTCTTCCAGTAAAATCAAATTTGTCATCAACTTCATTCAGGTATACATAATCAAAAACTTTAAATTTCTATCATTATATCTTATTTCAAAAGCTTTCAATCCATAATACTGCCTCAAGTATTCATTTTTATTTTTAAATTGGCACTTCATAATTCACCTACATATTTTTAAAACTCATCTAAATCATTTTGCCAGTATAAATTTCTCCAACTCCTGACCTTAAGTAGGCGTTTTCACATAGCTTGCAGTTTAATTTTTAATATTAGCTTTATTAAAACTGCTATTATAATCTTTGGCCATACACTTTGCCAATTATCAGTATGTGACTCCGAGTAGCTGAATTTTTTACACTATCATTATCATTAAGACTATCTAACCTATTAAAAGCCTCGTCAAAGTACCCTTAATTCTTAATCTTCTTCAATACTCTCCTCATTTCACAAAAAATCAACAAGGAGCATTAATAGATTTTCATTTTACTATAGATAGACTATCTCTTTTGTATATCTAGTTTCATCTGTTCTTTTACTTTTTTATCTTCCTTATCCTCTAACGGTTCTAACTCTTCATATTTCTTTTGCCCTATATAACAGTATATCATTTATGTCTTCAACAAATATATATTCAACAGTATAGACTCAATATCATTATATTTATCTATAAAATATTACTTTTCATAACTTAGCCTGATTTTTACTCTCTTCTATACTTATAAGCTCTTTTTATTTTATCTATTAGTGCGTCATCTATATTATTTATATCTATATATTTGTCTATTAGTTCATGGTTTTTGTTTTCTCTTATAGCGTCAGCTCTTCCTCTAGTTCATCATCTACAACACCTAGACTTTCTAGTAGTTTTTTATCCTATATATTCACCTTTTAGTTTTTTAGTGCTAGTTTTTATTTTGTCGTATCTAGTCCCAAATCTTTTGTGTTTTTCTATATTATACTTTTTATAATCTCCTATATACATAGCTATTAAAGCACCTTTAAACTACTTTCAATCTCATATTTTACTTCTTCTTTTTTAGTAATTTATCAGCTATTACATCATCAAAATTTCTTCCCAAATATTTTTATATTGTCTATTTCCATTTTTTGCTTGTATATTTACATGCATTCTCATCTACTGTGTAGTATTGTATATATTTTATGTTTTATTTTCAAGTTCATTTATGCCTTGTCATTTGTATTATAAGTTTTAGCTCTTCTTGTCTTTTTTCTTTCTTTTGTTGCTTATCCAGCATTATAATCTCTTTTACTATAGTTTTATTATCCATAATATGCCTCCTTGCTTTCATTATCTTTTTATTCAATGCATTTATATTTTCTAAACATTTACATATATACTTGCCTTATAACAGCTTAAGTACCATTCTCTCACACATTATACAGCTACCTACTATTCTGGTTGGTAGTATCACCACCATTATTTACTACCTCTATCTTAAATTTTTCACTTTCATTTATGCCAAACTGTCTTCTTATGTGTGATGGTATTGTTACTACCTGATTTACTTATTTTCTTTGTTAACATTTTAATCTCCTTTTTATTCACTTTTTCACTTTTAACATATCATTATTTTTAGTCTCTAGTAGAGAGCCTTGTGCATTTTCTTTAAAACGCTCTCATTTTACTGCCTATTCCTTTAGTATTTTCTGGTACTTCTTGTATAGCTAGTGTATATATTTTACTCATTTCATTTACTACCTCTTCATTTTTTTATCTATATCTTCCTTGTGTTCTTCTCTCCTTATCTAGTCTTTATCACACAAACTCTCAATGTCCATCTATCATCTGAGCATAATCTTTTTTATCTTCTTATATTGTTCGATTTATTAGATACTCTATTTTGCCCATCACACCTCATCCATCTCATATCTAGCTGTCCATACCACTCTCATAACCTCCGCATATTCCTACTTTATTTTTGTTATATATCTAAAAGTTGTTTATCCTTTATCATTTCACTATATCTTATTTTTGCTTACCATATATCCAGCTGCAAAAAGATCATTGTATTGTACCGATTAAATACATCGTACTCTTCCTCCTCAAAATCATCATCTGCAGTATTTTCCCTTATATTCATATTTACTTACTCTTCTTATATCAGATAATTCTACTCCAATTTTATTTATATTATCAATAAGTCCCTTGTATTTCATCCTCTTCTGAATATTTTTGAAACATTTCTTAATCCATCAACTTTTAAATGTATATATCCATTTATCATCACTACAAAATAAATGTACGGTGTAAATCTCTATAATCTTTATTTTCCATATTCCTCCTATATCATCAGTTTCATATGCTTAGCCACATATTTACCACAAGACCATTATAGCTAATAATATCATTATCCGCAACAATTAGTAAATAAGTTATTAGCACCTCTTGCTTACCCTCTTTACTTCCGAGCCACTTTTAGCATAAAATCTTCTTCAATACTATTTTCTTCAATTAGTGGATATAGCTTTCTTATATCTTCTCTTTATGTCAGTAATTCTAAAAGTAGGCTTTTGTATAGTACGATTAGCTATCTGAGCAAAACAGCATCTTCTCTGCTGAATCTATCCATGATGGTCGATTGCCTATAAATACAATACCAGGGGTTTTGTACTCTATCATTAAAATAATCACTAAAACCTCTAGGTTTCAATCACCTTAAGAGATAAATGTTGAGATTCATCAAATATAATTACCATCTGCATCCCTTATTATCTAAATAGCATCATACATTTCATAATTACTTTTAAATCCGTTTATATTTAATTCTTTGCATATTTTTTTAAGGACAGGTTTGTGGTATTAAAGACACGGATTAGCCGTAATAAATATACAGCTATTACTATTATCATCTAAAACTTCCTAATAGCACGAGTTTTACCTATACCAACATATTCAGCTATAGCTATAAGTCCACCTTTAAGTTGAGCATTTTATATACGCTTGTACAGCCTCGCTTATAAAGTAGCTACATAACTATCATTTTTTAAACGACTTTTCGCCTCATCCTTAGTTAAAATACTCCTCTAAAACCTAAATTGTTGTCACTATCTCCCTTGTATGTTCCATTTTAAGACCTGTAATTATAGCAGAGTTTATACCTATTACATTACACGCTTTGGATTGTGAGCCTTCTTTGCTAGCTTCAGCTCATCAAACTTATCAAGACATTTTCTTATCATCACTCATCATTGTTTTATACATTTTACTTGCTCATCATGTGCCTATATCATTTACTTTTCAGTCTATTCCTATTCTGTCTATCAATATCTATCTCAATAACATTATCAGTACCGGTTTTGTATTACTTTTTTATTTCTCTCATCTATAAAATCTTTAGGTTTCTTATACTTATTACATTACTTCATCAAGTACTAAGTTTTCCACTAGTTTTCATATCTCATGTTTTCTTAGTTTCACATCAACATATCAATTTTGTCTCACTGCTCATATTTGCAAACATATCTTTTTTGAATATTGTTTTACAGTTTAGTTATCAACAGTTTTTTGTTAGCATCGACAAATATCTATATCACTTTCCATATTTGCAAGCATTAGGTTTTCAACTTCCCAAGTAGCTATATATCATCATCCTTATGTACTATCCTAGCTGTAGCAAGATTAGTAGGGTCATATCGTACATATACTTCTGCCATACATCAGCCAGCTATATCAAGAGAATATATAACTCTTACAGATATTCTTATCTTGACACCATTGCGTTTACTTTTGTAATCTCTGCATTAGCATTAGATTAAGTTCACTCTCAGATATACTTTACGGCTATCTGTTATCTTTTGCATTCATTATATACTTCTATTTTAGACATTCCCTTATATCACCTTCACCATAGTGTAGCATTTTCAAGTCTGTTTTATTATCACTTTTCTAATTTCACTTTATCTATTGTTCATCATTTTTAATACGCTTTTCAAACTTTCTGGTCTCTCTAACACATTACCACCAGTATAGCTTTTTATCATTTTGATATAGTTTTTTAAATCTGGAAAAAATCTTTCTATAGGCTTGCTCTCGCATTTCTTGCCTGTGCTATTTTATTTCTATTCAAGTCGCCCAAGTATAGTCATATGTAATCAATTGTTTTCTTTCTGACTTCTTTTCCTCTTCCTGCAAAATCATAACTCATAAATTCAGGCCATTATCACTATATATGATTTTGGTACTGTACAGTTCTTATTATTGCATTTCTTAGAGCAAATACTGTCAATTTATATAGGATTATCAGTTGTATTTCACCCTACAGAACACCACTTTTAGCGTCAAGAAATCCAGTAATATATAACCTGTAAGTCCATCTCTATCATCATAACTGGTTGTATATCAAGGTATGGTTATCAGTTATCCATACATCGTTACATTCAAATTATCATATGAACTGTATATATGGCAGGCATTTATCTTTACACTCTTTTCACCATACCTCATATACTCAATTGTTGCAGCAGGTACATCAGTTTTAATGTCTTCTAAAGTGTCAGATGGTATATTGCAAACAAGCTCAGGATGCAAAGTGTTTAGTCCAATCAATAGTAGTTTTATATGCATCCGTGCGAAGTAGGGCGTCTATCATCAAGATAAAAGATAAAAAACCATCATACCACTTGATGTATTGCTCTTTCCCCTTATTGTGACCACCACGCTTATCAATTAACCCAGACAAATCATTTTGTCTATAGTAATACAACTTTCTATATAAAGTATTTACAGATACTTTTTATCTATATTTTTGCCTTTAAATTTAGATTAATAGCACCTACTATGTCATCATCAGCCATTACCTTATTGTCAAATAGCTCTTTTTCATCCATTATTTAAGTATATCTGTCAAAATCTATCTCACATCTCTCACTACTACTAAAATCCTCATAATTTAATTTTTATTAATATCTTTCCTCTATGCTTGACTTTTTATATTTTGGTAAAACTATCATATTTCAATAGATTTACTTGTATCATCATCTTCAATTTTATCTTTTCGCTCCCCTATACACCTGCCCTGGTCTTATTCAGATTTTATAGTATTTATCTTAAATCTAGGCAAGTCATCTACGGTAATTATATATTCTTTTTATTATGTAGTTATTATTTCTTGATAATATAGCACAGTTTTCAACAATTTTTCTTACATATCTCTCACTACATCACAGCTTAATACCTCCTTTACATAGATATTCCTCATCACACACACCACCCTCATTTTTTGCTTTGACATTTTTCGATTTTATGATGTTCTTTTACCATAAGGTTTGACAAATTAGTTATTGTTTAGTTCTATTGTAGAGCTATACTTAAAACTTGTGAGGAGTTTTCCTAATGTTCAGACTCTTTTATTAGTTCATCTATTATATTATCAGTATCTTGTTTATTTTTTCTATAAACTCCTCTTATATCCTGCCCTTATTTGGCTACATCTTCAGCAAAGTAGCATACTTTCAAACAGTAAAATGCTGTTTTAACATATTATCAATCAAGCACTATTTATATTTTTCATTTAATATCTCCTTTTATTTATTCCTCATAACCTTCTTTCATCTTCGTAATCTTCATCACAATTTTCAATTTCCTGCCATTTTTTCTCTTTTTCTTGTACCTTTAATATAGTAGCTATTGAGTTGTTTTGTCCTTATATATTTAGCAAACTATTCAAAAGCTGTTTTATCACTTCGGCATCTTTTTTATTTTGTATTTTTCACATTCAGCTATTTTTTCAAAATCATCACTACTCAATATAACATCTAGTTTTATGATAGTCATATCACTCCTATACTATTCTTCTACTTTTCGTATTTTTAATATTTTAATATTTTATCTATACTTCCACCTTTTTGACCAGTTATTATTTTTGATAGATATTTTTCAGAGTACATCAGCCTTTTTGTAATTCTTTTTGAGTTATACCTAGCTCTACTATCCTTTTTTCTTTCACGCTATTTATTATTGTCTTTAAGCATCACACTCCCACCTCTTCTTTATTATATTTTAATAATCTAAAATTATGATATAATAATCTCACTTTAAAGTATTATTTATCGTGCTTTATTATAGTTCATTTTGCCGAACTAGTCAAGTATTTTTTAATTTTGCGAACTTTTTATTTTTCTTTTAAGGAGATTTTCCTCAGGTATAATAGAAAAATTATTGCTATAATGGAGTATAAACAACTCAAATATTCCAGATTTGGCAATTTTAAATATAAATAAAATTGTTGTAAGTACTTGGAAAAAAAACAAATCCTGCAGAACTATTAGTTCAAATTTGCGATTTTTACAAGTTTCATTAGATTTTTAATTACTGGTGAGACAGATGAAAGTAATATAAGTTAAATGAGATAGACACTATATAATAAAATTATATAGACAATTAGATGACAGAAATAAAATAAAATTAGAAGGATATATGGAAGATAAAATAATAGAACAAAAGCAAAATAAACAGAAAAGCAAAAATATAATATCAACATCAATACTAAAAGAAATAAGTACACCCGTATAATATATATTAACCATAGATTTGGGACATAAAATTGTGGGTACATATTATTTTTGAAAAAAATGGGACGATTTTTCGCCCTTGATGATTTTTATATTTTTTCTTAAAAGCTCTATGTAACTGTGAATTTTCTAGTGCGAGACTAAGTTCCATGCTAACTTCATTAGTTCAGTTCGTACTAAAAATTAACAATTTATTTTTTAATGTGTAACCATTGATTAAACCACATTTAAACACATTTTCTATTTTTATACAAAAAAATAACCACAAATTACAACAATCCTACATCATTCTTATAAAAAAACACAAAAGAGCATTTAAAACATACACCACACATTTTTTAAACGCTCTTTTAAAACATCATTAATTTATAAACATTGAAATAACTAAATTATAGCAAATATATTTTTATTTTAAACATAATTTAAACACTTTTAAACGATTTTAAAAAACAATCATTTAAAAAATTTAAACACCTATTTTTATCAAAACTTTTTTTAACACAACGCTTTACATTTTACATTTTTTGCACCATTTTTTCATAATATTTACGCATTTTTTCAACACTTTTACTCTTTTACGTTTTTTACGCCTTTTTTGAATCACACTCTTTTTGATTATGCGTGTTAAATCACAACAATATTAATTATAAAACAAGCAATCACTAAGAAAAAAGTTAAAATATACAATACAAGATAATTAGGCAAGCAACATAAAACATAATTCAAACATAATTAAAGTTATATATTAAGTAGATTTAATATTAAAAAATACAATTATGAGCAATATATATATATTGATGTGTAATTATAAAAAATTAATAAATAAGTAAAGAAATATATTTGTTTGAAGAAGACTTACGACATAGAAGAAAGGGTAAAATGGTTTAAACTATATAAAATTCAGAAATTATAAGTATGAAAATAAAAAATATATATATATTAAAAGTAGTAAATAAAATATTTATTATATTTTTACTATTTTTAAATATATTTTATTGTTTATGTTAGATAGGGGTAGAATTTTAATTTTATATCGAATGTTATTACTTATATTTTAAAAGTTAGTTATATAAGAAATAATTATAAAGTAATTGATCTTTAATAGAATTTATTAGTTTATTAATTATATTAACCTTTAATTGTTGATTTTATGTGTAAGAATAAATGTATATAAGATTGAAAGTTATAAGTTATAAATTATATGAATTACTAAGTTTTTTATTAATCGCATATATAAATATAGCTATGTACATATGCGATTAATGAAGATTTTATAAAAAATATTATATAAAGTATTTATCTGGTATTGGATTTTCCAAGAACATACACATGAATCCAGATTCTGTGAGCTCCTATGGTAGAGCCTATTGTGTGCCTAGTATGAAGTTATCATCGGCGTGGGTTCTTCTTGTTTTAAAAAGATCTCTAAGTTCTAACATATCGCTATCACTATTAAATTTTTCTATTAATATACAGATTTTGAAAAGTCTGACTGACATTCTATTTTGAATAATTTCCAAATATTTTTAGACATTTTTTTAGAGCCTCTTGCATCAAGGTGAAGTGAGCCATCATCAGCATGAAGGAAGGTCGTATAAGTACTTGCTATTACAGCTGCAACATTTGGTAATCTACTACCTCTTGCTATATTTTAAATCTTCTAGAAGCTGTAGAGACTATATTTTTGTAAAATTCTAATAATTCCAATAATTCACAGACTATATGACCTTTTCAGCAGATTTTGATAAGAGATAACGAGCGCATATCCATAGACAGCGAGCGCCTTTGAGTCAACAGAGTGTAATATGGCATCTTTATAATTCTCTTTCGGTATTTATCGCTTAACTGTGATGTTAGATGGGAGAAGATAAACCGGATGACATAACAACACTTAACATAGGAATATTATTTTTGCATAGTAGATTGTATTTTCTATATAATCATTTAGTGGTATTTGAGACGTTTATATATAACACCTTCCTTCATTTTTATATAATTCGTCAAGCATAATATATACTATCTTTATAATTTTTAGTACCTTGATTATAGGTACAGGTATTATATCTATATTAGCTTCTTTTATAAGATCTTTGGGTAATCATGGTACTATCTGCCACTATCTTTATATTCCATACGCATATCTCCTTATATTGAATATCTATTATATATCAGTTTTTGTATTTTAAACACATTATCATATTATAGAGTTATTTATTATTTTTTTATTTTAGATAGTATGAAATAAATTTCTTCTACTACAAAATACAAATACAACTATTAATGGTACACCTAATAAAATATAATCGGATACTTTATGTTTTAAAAAATAGTATCTTGGGAAAATATCATATAAAAATATAGCAAAAGATGAGTTTGAAATATTTTTATCAATCCAGTGTGATATACTATAATCTGTACTTATAATCATACCAAAAATCCGTAAGCCATCATAGCTACGGTAATAGACATTACCACCCAAAAAGTAATATTAATATCTTGTGAAGTTATACAAAGTTTCTGATAAGTAAAAATGATGATATAAGACCAGCAAAAATACAATTATATAATGAGGATGTTTTCAATATTTTGGGTGATATAATACTCCAAGTATGCAATATCCTATGGAAGCATAACCCATAGAGCATATTTATACTGTATCAAATTATAAAATTGAATATTGGTCTAAATCCTGCAAATCTGGTAATAGTACACCTAGAAATATATAATATAAGAGAAAATATCTAATATAGTTAATGTTAGTATTATTTATAAATATCTTTATTATTGGTGTAAAGATATGTATCACCATTATATATACAAAATATAATTGATAGTTATGATTAAAAATATTATTATATTTTATAGCAAGTATTATATTAGACATTTCTAGTATTCCAATTTATTATTGTATCTATAATATAACTGTATCATTTCATATGTTATAGCCCAAAAACAGTGCGAGTATTACGTTTTATATATTTTTAATGGTTTCTATGCTTCAATATCTTTTATTATCAAAAAAGCAAAGCACCACTACACGCAAAAATATTAATTGCTGCTGGTCTATACTTCTATAAAAGATATTAGTAAATTTTTACTACCTATTGTTATGTGGCTAGGGTGGAGCGAGGTGTGTATAAGCTATTACAAATATAATGGCTACAGCTTTTATAAATCTAAATTGTTCTTTTTTTGCATAAAACCTTTTAATATAGTTTAAAAATTTAATGTTTTTACATTTGTATTATTTCTTTCATATAGTCATAGTTTTTTTAGCCATTTCTTTTTATAAATTATATTTTTACATCTTTGTTTTATATGAAGATAGATTTTTCTATATCATCTACAGATTTTTTTATATCCTCAAAACTCATATTTTCTATTTTGCTGGCACAAGGCATATCGATTTGTTTAAGATTATCTATTTTGGGATCATGGCAATCCAAGCACTGGAGTAGATACACTGGGTACAAATATAAGTCAAAGTGAAGTCGCATACTTATTACGTAGCCTTTTTCATCAAACCCATCATATCTACAGGTACTATGTTTTGTATTATATATGATTTATTTTCATTTTTGTTATAGTTTGAGTGGCTACAAAATCTATAGGGTTGTTGTAAACAAAATATTATATTTTATTATAAGTGTCAATGATATAATCACAAGTTTTTGCGAATAAATTTATAAATTCCTTGTTTTTCCCAGAGCGCACAGATATTATTACAAAATCTTTGGAATCATCTGCTATTATTTCTTTATTATTATTAACTATATCTTCGTTTAAATTCTGACAAACAAAAACAGGATCTGTTGTAAGATAAATTTTTGTCTACAACATTCATATTTTCTACTATTATAGCTAACTTTATCTCTTAAAGTTATGTCAAATTTTGTATGGATTTTCCTCTATTTATATTTTCTTTTTTTCCAGAGGACCTATGCCATTTGCATATCATAACTTTTCCAAAAAATTTTGCAAGATTTATTATACTTGTATAATAAAGAACGATACTAGTTTATCTTGAAAAGTGTACCACCTCCATATCAGTATCACAACAATATTGATTTTATTAGCATACATTATAAATCTTTTACAGCGTTTATACCGTACTTACTTTTTTGTAAACTCTATGTTATCAGAAAGTACGGTTATATTGGCAGTGCTATGGATTTTATGTTTTGGATTATGGATTTTGATATAACCTCATCTCCAGCGTTGTTATATCCGTAACATCACAATGTGTCAATATTTTACGCATTGATATTCTTCCTTTTTATTATTTTTTCATATAGTAAATAGTGCTACTAGATAAATATATATAAATACAATAGCAAATATATATTATAAACTATATACTGACATAAAGCGGAGTTCTTGCTACTTAGAGAAAAAAGTATTTATTATATTAAACGTCACCATAAGTGGATACTGGTGTAAAATTATATAAAATGTTCTAAGTGTTTTTTACCTGCCCCTAATATTACAAAATATTTATGAGCAAAACCTAAAATATAAGCTTTGTTTCTAGGTCTTGCAGGAGTTCTATACATCTATGTTTCTAAAATAATAGTTCATATTAGATGGCTCTACGTTTTAGTCGTGAGCCACTTGTGTATCATCATACCAAGTACCTATCAATATGGATCTATTATTACCTGCCATATTTTTACATTTTTTTGCAGGTCTGTCTTATTTGCACTCTTAGAGTTTGGCTATTATCAAATATTCACCAACACCTATTATACAAAGATAAGATATAATACTTGTAAGTAATGGAATCATTTGTGATATTTAACACCTGAAAATTTATTAAATTCAATAAATACACTTTTTGTATAAAGGGCTAAAATACAACACTACAAAGAGATATAAAACACATTTTATCCGATCTTCCTTTAAGAATAATAAAGATATGATTTTTAGTAAAGACTGTTGCTCGTAACTTTTAATTTTCTTAATAGGTATATGATAGAAGTGTAGAGAATGTTACAGTAGCGGTAGTGCTGATAGAATCAAACTTGTCTTTGATAAGCCTGCATAGCTAACACTACTAAAAAAGATATTGATACAGGTATTTTGGTGAATTTTGAATTTTGAAGATGGAAATAACCATAATTAAACTAAACGCTAAATAATACAGCTATATACGTAATTTATAGTTCTTGATATATCAAATTTCCCAACATTTTAGGTTATTTCATTAGATACAGGTTTGATGCCATGGGGTGCAAATGCATTTTAACTCATTAAATCTTTTTACTTAAAGATTCATATGATTAGCACCTTCTTTATGGTGAAAGGTCTAAATATATAACTCTTATATTACGTTCCAATTATAGCTCTGTAGTAAGTATTCATTATTCTTGACTTCGTGATGTCCAGCCTAGCATAATCATATCTTTCTTGTATATATATGAAAGTACTGAAAAATAATCTGAGTGGCTTGATAGTTCATATTTTGTATAAGTGCTCTAGACCTTTTAATCTCTTCCATCACGCCAGAATGTTTCAATTGCTATAAGGTATGATTAATGTTTTGCTCCATCGCTTTTTTTTGAATAGTCTATATTTTCTTCTCCACCTAATATCTCATCACTACCTAGTATTGTTGTTTTGTTTAGGAGAATATTTTGATTTGTATATCTATCTGTGATTTTGCATCCTGAACAAGAGAGAAAAAACTGGTCTTAAGTTATATTTATATTATTTTTCGTTATATTTTTTAACTCATCATCAAAAAGCCAAGTCCCTTATATGATAGAGCTCGTGACATTTTCTAACATAAGTTTTTACCAGTGAAATCTCTGGTGTTGCGATGTGTAGCCAAAATCAGATAGTTTTCCTTCTATTACAAGTGTTTTCATCTTCATAGTATATTTTCTATCATCCTTGATTGTTTGTTTATAGTTTTCTATATGAAAACATCTTTACCGCCCTTTTACATTTAGGTCTAATCACTATATAAGTTGTGGTTTAAAATTAGGATTAGATTTTGAAGAATCAATAGTATTTTCCAATACTACAAGTATTACGCCAACACCAGAAAATCTTGAACACATCTATATAATCTTTTGTTTTGAATAGTGCTATAACATATCCTTGGTTCATTACGGTTTCATAAGTTTATAATGATTTTCAAATTTAACTCTTTGGTACACTTAAAAGTGATGATAAAATATGATTATAAGTAGTATATATTTTTTTCTTTAACCATTTTATTTCCTTTTCAATTTATTTTTTGCAAAATCCATTTGATATATTTTTAATATAAATGCAGGTGAAAATACACAATAATACTTAAGTAAAATATAATACTAAGTCTATTTCATAATAGTTGTCAAATGTAAATAAATTAGTATAAACAATATAACTAAATACATACATAGAATATGAATATCTTCACAAGTTGTACAAAAATAACTATCAAATATATTTTCTTTCTTAGATAGTAAAGGTATTTACCAAGTATAACAGCACATTTAAATAACATTAGAAGAAGCTACATAGCTAAACCACCTATTTCACTTGTTTATAAGTAAATTGCCAAAATATAGTTTACTTTATTATTGCAAATATTGCGCTTATCATAGGCATTTTCATTTTCTTTGTAAAGTATACTCTTGATAGTATGTTTTGTATAGCATAACCTACCATATAACGAGAAAAAATGAAAAGTGCAGTAGAAGTTATGTTATGGAAAATCCTCAAATTTTTACCACCATATATATAAGGCCTATAAGCTCTTTACTTAATCCCCATTACGCAAAAGTAGAACTATTAAAATAAAGTTGATAATATGGTAGTTTTACAGTATTATTAAATTCAAGTTTATGACCTTCCTTCATTAATTTTTGACAGTTTAGGAAACACATAATTCGTCCATAGATGGGACAATACGCATGCTATCATAGTGTATAGGTTGTTAGCAAACTCTATGTAACAGCAAGAGTAAATCATACTCTAGTCTTGATGCGTATTTGCCATTAATCATTGCTATATTAAAGTTTACCCATGTACTTATCATTACCGTTAGCATAAGTATAAGAGTGTCTTTAAGATAAAGGGTGAAAATATGGCCTAAAAGTGATATTTGTATTTTATTTGTACACAAGACTAAGTGTTGTATTATAACTGCAATATCCAACCAAAAAGATACAAAAGCAAGATATGTATACCAAAAGATTATTAAAGTAAAATAATATAATATTATAACTACGTTAAATACCACTTATAAGAGCAGGTATTAAAAAAGTGCTCCATAGATTGTAATATACCTACAAATGAAAATGCAATACCAGTACAAATCATAGTAGGAAATAAAATCATAAGTAATTGTACACACAAGATCTAGGTTTATCATCAAAGCCATCTGCGAAAATTTAATATATCCTCATAAAAATCATACGCCAAATCATAAGTATACTCATAAATATACCTACAATTGTGATGAAAACATCAGAAACTCGGGACATCTGATTATCTTTTTTTTAACACCTTGCTAAAAATAGGTATAAAACTAGAAGTTATAGCAGATGCAAAAATGGCATCGACATGCCATTGTCCTGCAGTGAAATGCACTAGCTTCCACATGCCGCTACCATGAATCTGGCAGAAGCATATCACAGTAATGCTAATACCTTTCAAGCAGAGTGATTATCATAATATAACTAACTGTTTGACAGTTTATTTTTATTGACAATTTCCTTCTCCCAACATAAATTGTTCTAAATGATATGAATTATTGTAAAATATCAAATAAAAATAAATCAATATTTTATATTTAATATAAAGTTTCCAACATATACATATATTATGTAAGATATATTAAATTTAAGCTTACCATTTACAGTATAACATATGTAATAAAATAATTTTAAATATGAAACAAAATCATACAAAAACCATTATAATTATACATAAAAAAATCACTTTTTACAAAATTGTTATAATGTTTTTAGTTTTAGATTAACAAAACAAATATAAAACAAATAACTAACAATTAATAATTATCATTAATTAACTATTTTAAAAAATGATTTTAAATAAATTTAATTATACTATTAATCAAATTTGTTTTAAATAGCGAGTAGCTATTTATTTAGTTATATTATTGGAGGTAATTTTATGTATGAAATAGAGATTATAGTTTACAAAAATCTTATCTGCACAAATTAGCAGATAGAACATAATAACATAACGATAACACCAGTTTTCGAAATTTTTCAATGTAGCAGGTAAATTCAAAAGCTATATTAGATGAGATAGTAAAAATGGACTTTTATATAAAGAAAAAAGGTGTATTTATTTTACAGTATTAGGAAAAAAATATTGCAAATGATTTGATATTAGAAAGAGTGTTACAATTTGCACTAGAAACAATAGTACATATAGATAAAGCGTATCAAAAAATCAAGCTAATATACTAATTGTGTAGGAGATATAGACAGTTTCACAGATGAGCTTATAAAATATGCAAAAAGATGTGATAATATGTATGATGTTGATACAAAATAAATGTGAACAACGAAAACTTAGGAACTGGAGAATTTAATATAAGTTTTTTTTGCATATATAAACGATGGTAAACAAAAAAGGTGATGAGCTATCTATGGCAAACTTAGCTTTTGAAAGAAAGGAAAGCTTGTAATAGGTGAAAGAGTCTTATATGATTAAATACAAAGGTGTGAAAATTAGCAATGGATATATAAAAAAGCTATATTACTCAATATTAGTCATATGGATAAAGGAGTGGACAAACGATTATGTGTCGTAGTGAAAATTCAAGTATAAAATACCACTTGATATATATATAATGAATGGTGTTTGTAAGAAAAAACATCTTACAATGTGGAATACCTAAACTTTCTATACCAAGATAGGTTTTGGAACATTCTAAAAGGTTTGTTTGTCTTTAATGACTTGTTGTAATATTTAAGATAATAATAAGATACATAGTATAAGAAAAAATACTATATAATAATGATATTTATTAAAATATTAGTTAATACTAGTTAACTACTAAAAATATAGCAATTTTAGTAAAATTTTATACAAAAATATAGTATTTTGATTATTATTATAATAAAATAATGTAATTGAAAATAAAAAAAAACAATATATAAAAGTAAACAAAAATTCAATCAACATTAACTTTTGTTTTTAACCCACAATTGTTTTTATTAAAAATATAATTACTAAATGATATGCTCTATTTATTAATATTTCAGTTAAAAACATAGTTAATTTTTTGTAATAATTGGAGGTAATGATATGTTAAAAAAATGTACATCTTGGTTTATCATCTGCCATAATATGTTCAGCAGCACTAGCAGATAGATGCATCTAAAAGCAAATACATATGTGAGTTAAAATGCTATACAATATGAAGAAATCCTGTAACAAAGGTGATTGAAGATAAAAAACTAAACCTACAGATAAGGATATCAAGTAAAAAAAAACAAGGACTTTCTAGTATAAATACTATTTTAGGAACATATTCGTTGGTAAAGTGAAAATGATGGTAAAAGGTATATTACTATAAAGGGTGGAAATACAGATATAAATAAAGATTATAAATTATAAAATCTCTAAAGATAAAATTTTAAAATGTAAATACATAATTGTAAAACTGATAAAATACAAATAAAACTGTAGATTTAAAGTAGTAATACCTAGCTAGATACAACATTAGGTATCAGCCAATGTAAATGCTTAAAGAATATAGTATTTTCACAAAATTTACTAAAGATTCAAAAACTTAATGTTAAGTCTTTTAATCAAAAAAATAAATGTAGTAAAGACAAACAAGCTATAAATAAAACAAATGTTACAACAAATACAGATGTTACTAAAAAGAGAGGAAGTAGCAAATAAAACAAGGTAGAAGAAATGAAGTAAAGAACAAAACAAACAAGAGCAAAAAGGTCGAAGAGAAACAGGAAGTAACAACACCAAAAGCGGAAGAAGCAAAGAAGAGAATATTGATATACAAAGTGGTGTTTATAGTGCAAATGAGATGTTTAAATCAAACGGATCTGATGAACCTAGTGAAAATCTATGGCAAATGATGCTTTAGAAAAACAACTATTAAAGTAAAGATAAAAGCGACTTTGACTATAACTATGAAACCTATGGCACTTGCTGGCTTTTGGAGATAAAAAGGACATCTTACATCAACATGGTATTATGAAACCAAAAAGAAGAATATATAGAGCATTTGAAATCTCCAAGATGTATCACATTTTAGCTACATCTCAGTCAAACATATACAGATGTGTATTTTTGACAGATGAAAAAAGACAATTTCTAAAAATGTAATATTCACTGCAAAATAGGTGAGATGTATTCATATAAAAGTTGATATAGATGCTATGCCAACAGCAAAGGACCAGACACGGCAGTATATATATAAAATGGAATAGTATAACGTAGGTAAAGAAAGATCTCATTCTATGTTTGATAAACAATTAACTAATAATATTTTAAGATTTTATTTGGAGATAAAATGTTATTACATCAATAACTATTATCAAGGTGCTGATGATCATCACTAGCACAGAAAATACTAGTCAGCATTAGGCTAAAAGTATATACAATAACAAGATGCAAAGGCCAATGTGTAAACCCATATACAAAAGAGCTAGAAGACTTAAAATTAAAACCAAAGATTTGCAATATAAGAGTAAAGCAAAGTGTTGAGGCGATGGTATGGTAGGTGCGAGTTATAGGTGTGTAGTCACTGCTTGATAACACAGGAAAGATATGTTGTTATAAGCATAGGTAAGAAGTCTCGATGCAACAAAAGATTGTAAAATAGCAGGTATTTAAAAGACAATAATTATAAAGATGTAAAAATTTACTGTTGTAAAGGAAGATAAGAAAATATAGACTAAAAGATTTTGAAATTTGAAGTTCAAAGTGATAATCCTAGTATAAAATTGTCTTCGCACATATAACGCCCTATGGGAAGAAGTGGCCACTGTACTGGAAATGAGTGATAAAAAGTGCAAAAGAAGGAGAGGTTTGATTCTCAAAAGTAGGCATGTCATAATAAAAATATCAGTTTGAATCTGTAGATTATTTATTCTCATAAAAGCAATACAAATTATACCTTTTAGTTTATAATTTGATAGCATTATAAAAGAAATATTTTATAAGTTTTTAAACAACTATTAGTAAAACACATAATTTGCGAAAGGATAGAGTGTAAGGATTTTCAAGATTAGCATATATGTCGATTTTGTTGTTAGTGGCAATAGTTTTATCGAAGGCGCAGATCAGCACCTTGATACAAACAAAACTGATACATCAAAGTAAGGCTATAGAAAATAGAATAATAGTTGCTACATTGCTGTGCAGCTGCAGGGTTAACGGACATATTGGGACAGTGATTAGTAGGTGGTGGTAGCAGATACTCAAGTATCAAAAGTGCGTTTCGATGAGATATGAAAAATGTGAAGAGTAGGCTTGACCTATGGGGGCCCTGATATTGAAATATGAAAATCTGAAAAACCAACGATGATATATAGTCCATCATCTTTAAAGGCGGATTTAGGAAATAAAACACAAGGATGCATCTACCATATAGTTTTTAAATTTATCTAGTGTAGATGGATTGTATGAATCTATGGATATAATAGCAAAGATTGCACAGCATATCTGTAAAAGAAAAAGGAAGCAAACGATGAGTAAGTTTATTTCTGATTTACGAGAAGAATAAAAGATAAAAAGAAACCTACAGTGCTTGTACTTGTGGGACTTCCTGGCTCTTTGTCATTGCGGACAAATAAATCATATGTGAGGACATGCAGAGCTTGCAGGTGGAAAACTTATCTTTGAGATGATGTAGAAGAATTTTTACCTGTAAATACTGAAGAACTTGTAAAACAAAACCCAGATATAATGCTTCTAGGACAGCCCACACTATGCCAGAAGATGTCATGGAGCGTTTGAAGAAGAATTTAATACTAATGATATGTGGAAACACTTTGAGTGCAGTATAAAAAGTATATATAATCTTGGAGCATACACATTTTGGAATGTCAGCCAACATATGAATTATATGGAAGCTCTAAGTAAATTAGAAGATATATTTTATAAAAAGATAGTAAATATTTATATGAGTGTTTCTCAATATAACAATAAAACTATTGTTATATATATATAGAATAAGTATATGAAATATATTTTATTTATAGGGAGAGAGAAATTGATGTATTTCTTTTCTATATTGCTCACGTACTTCTTGTAGGATTGATATTTCTTGCAATAAGAAACTGGCAGTATGTAGATCTTACGTATTCTCAGATTTTAAAGGATTATTTATAGAGTATAACGAAGATTTTGCTACTATATACGACCTTAGATTCCCCTAGGATTCTTGTATCAATATTTGCAGGTGCAGGACTTGCCGTATCTGGAGTTATGTTTCAAGCCGTTATGAAAAATTCATTAGCTTGAGATCCGAGGTAATTACAGGTATATCATCGTGGTGCCAGCTTTAGAGCCACTAGTTTGCTATAATGTTATTTCCACAGTTATACTTTCATCTCCACTATTTGGATTTTTGAGGATTTTTAGCATGTGGACTGTCTTTCTTGAAAAGGAGGACTCACTCCATTAAAGGTAATACTAGTAGGAGTAGCAGTAAATGCATTTACAGGAATACTAGGAGCTATAGAGTCTATGGGTGGAGGTAGTCAAAAGTGTCTCCGAACGCAGTAGTAAACGCAAATATAGCACGAAAAAGAGATGTGTTGATGTAGCTCTTATGTCAAAATATTTGCATAGGTCTTTTATTGGCATTTGTTTAGCAGGGCATTGTAATTTGCTTGCATTAGAGGATAAAACGCTTAGAAGTTTAGGGTATAAAACGTAAATAAAATAAGATTTTATGTGTGTGCATGTAGCTGTACTCACTTTCATCTATATCTACAGCGATAGTAGGTGTGGTGATTTTTAGGTCTTATAGTTCCACATACTAGCAAGACTTATTGTAGGAATAATCAAAGTTCCACTACCTTTTTCTATGTTGTTAGCTCCTTTTATAATGTTACTTGCAGATACTGTAGGTAGAGTATAATAGCTCCATACGAAATACCTGTAGGTATATGTATGGCTATAATAGGTGACCATTTTTATACTATTGATTAGGAGAAATGGAGGAAGCCATGAAAGTTAATGATTTGTATTTTGCTTATGATAAAGAGGATATAATAAAAGGGTGTTTGCTTTTGAGATAAAAGAGGAAAATAACAACACTTATGGGTGCCAATGGCTGTGGAAAATCAACACTTTTTCAGCTTATGACCAAAAATTTGAAAAACCGAGATTAGGGAAATGTTACATTAGATGAAAAGACATAAATACTGCTAAAAATTAAAAGAGTTTGCAAGAAATGTAGTGATAGTACATCAGCATAATAAAAGCTCCCATCAGACCTTCTAATAGAAAATTTAATATCTTATGGGAGATTACCATTTTAAATCATTTACAACAACCTAGAGAAGAAGACAAAAACATAGCAGTGGGCATTAGTTGTAAATTTTAAAAAGAACTAAGAAAAAGACCTATTGGACAATTATCAGGTGGATAAAGACAGAAGATGGATAGGTATGTCGTTAGCACAAAAACCGAAGATTTTTATTCTTGATGAGCCTACTACCTATCTTGATGTTAAGTATCAAATAGAAATATTAAGATTAATAAAGCATCTAAATGAAAAGTACGATATGACAATAGTAATGGTATTACACGATATAAATCAAGCTATAGGCATTATAGGGATGAAATAATAGTATGAAAAATGGTAATATATTGATTTCAAGGGAAACCCTAATGAAGTAATAACGGAAGAATCTATACAAGAAATGTTGGAATACATCTCTGATGTAGAACACTTTTAAGGAACAAAAATATGTTCTTGCTGTTTAAGTAGGTATTATTAAGATAGAAAAATAATGTCATAAGAAATAGAATTTTATATATAGTATTATTTATATTAATTTTTATAAATCTTATGGTGTTAATTTAAGGAAAGGAAAAATGAGGAATCTTATTATTTATTCAAGCAAGACTGGTAATACAGTTGCATATGGAATGTATGAAGGACTTAAAGATAAATATGACATAGATATAAAAGATATGGCTAGCATAAAAGATATGGGAAGTAGATGAGCATGGCATACTCATGTGATTTTTGGGTAGATAGAGGAACGGCAAACTCTGTTGCGATTCATACATATAAAAATGTAGGGCTTGCTTTTGCACTCTTGGAGCTAATCCGGATTCTAAACATGGAAAATGATGTTACAAGAAATCTCAATACAAAAATTACTAGACAAGAGCAATAAACTTATAGAAGTAGGATTATATAATGGACTGTAGATATAGCTCTACTTAAGTTAAAAAGAAAAGCCACCACTATTCTTGCCAAAATTTATACTTATGATAGATGCAGGAGAAAAATCTAGAGAGCCAAATGAACAAGATATACAAAATGCTGTAGAAAAATTTGATAAAGCTCTTCAAAAATTATCTAGTAGTGATAAAGTATTGGCATAGAGGTATATATGAAGGTAATTTATTTGATATTAGGATTACTGTCTTTAGGTCTTGGAGTAGTTGGAATATATTTACCCATACTGCCGACCACACCTCTTTTATTACTTGCAGCTTTTTGTTTTGCAAGAAGTAGTGAAAAGTTAGATACTTGGTTTAAGGGTACTAATATGTATACATACTTATCACATTATATAGAGGCATGACAAAAGTACTAAGATAAAATTGCTCTCTATAGTCACAATAGTAATGAGCATAGGTATATATCTCCAATGATACCTAAGAGATAATAATTTTGTAGTGTTAATAGGATTATATTTTATTTTGGATTTATGGTGAATACATTAAAGGAAAGCGAAGTTTGTAATGTAAGAAATATTTAAAAAGGAGAAACAATGCAGGAGGCTTATAAAGAAGAGCCACAAGCAATGGGACATATAGATAGTTCTCAATATATATCTCTTATATGGAATTTAGTATCTATCAATATCATGGCAGATATTAGAAAAACTTACGTGCAAAAAGATTTTGAAAATACATCTGCTGTGCAGATGTATTTGTTTTATACAATAGTAGCTACTATAATAAGACATATATTTTTAGGACCAAAAGACTGCAAAAGTACGTTTTTAGCAAGTGGTAGAGTAAAATTATCTTTAAGAACACAAACTATACAACAAAATAGTATCACTTGGTGCAAAGCATCAAGAAAAAGTGCATCAACTGCAAAGGTAGTACAGCTTTTAGCAGAAAGGAACTGGAGCAGATGGAGATATATATTTAGCAAGTATTTACCACAATTTTATAGTATGACTGCACCTCCTGTGCCGATTATTTATAGTGGTGGCAAGATATAGCTTACAGGATTTAGCATTACTTTATGGCAGCCGTAATCGCCACCAGGTCTCCATAATAGTCAGTACAAAAAGCTCATGCTATTACTTAGCAAATATCAGCGTGGCACACTAAAGCTTAGGTGATGATTTTACTGAAAATATATGGGCGTTTACAACATTATATACAATGCAGATGCTAGGCAACGATAAGAAAACGAATGAAAATGCGAGCATTTGTGAGAAAATAATCTAAAGTGAAAGTTTTAACTATGCAATTAAATTCTGTAACTCTTATGGGATTTAATGGCGTATATGGGAGCCACTATAGGCAGTATATTTGGTGTACGAGTTACAGGCTGCAAAAATAACAGTGGGACAGGCATATTACGCTTATATCATCAGGGAGTTTTCATACCACTTAGATTATTGGTTCATCCACAGAAGCTATGAACGGTGTTATGTCGGCAAAGCGACTCTCTTTTTGAGATATTAGACATGTAAAACAAAGATGATAGTAACACAAAATAATAGATGATTTTTCAAAAATATTCATTTAAAAATGTATATTTGGCATAATCAAGATAGACAAATATTAAAGGATATAAATTTGAAGTTGAAAAAGGTAATTTTATAGGAATAGTAGGTGAAAGTGGTTCTGGTAAAAGCACAATAGCAAAGCATAATAACAAGCACACATACAAAATTATACTGGTGATATGTTTGTAAAGATACTCAAATAAAGAGATATACAAACAAACAAAATGCGTCTATGGAAAAATATGTGTCAGTGAAAATGGACTATATTTTCAAAGGCTGAGTAAAGGAAAATCTGGAAATAGCAGCAAGTCGATTGTACTGATGATATGATGAGCATTAAAGACAAGTAAATCTGGGATAGAAACAAAAAGATGGTCTTGAAAACTATGCTACAAGAAAATGCAAATAATTTATCAGGTGGTCAAAACGAGACTTGCGAATAGCAAAGTGAGCATTATTACTTGATTCACTCTATATATATATTTGATGAGGCTACTTCAAATACATAGATGTGGAGAGCTTGAAGAAAATAATACTAAATCTTATAGAAGAGCTGATCAGCAAGACTATACTATTTATTAGTCATGGGCTTTATAAACGTATGCAGATAATATACTTGTATTGGAAAACGGGAGTTATAGTAGAGCGAGGGCAATTTTGGAACAGTTAGCATCAGCAGGTGCGCTAATTTGCGACATTATACATACAATCAGATTTGGGGGAATTTTGCTAAGGATGTGACAAATAATGAATGAAGAAGCAATTTTTCACTAGTAAATGAACCCCTAGGAATAGCAGTTTCAATGGTACCACTTTGCACTGTACTTATAATTACAGCTGTATTAGGTGCTGTATAGGATTTTTAGGTATCAATAGCTGGCCACATCTTAGGTGGTATAGGTCTCACTTATGTTTTTGATGAAATACCACAAATTATATAAAGCAGCATTCATAGGTGTAATACTACTCTGCCGTATCAAGGGAGCTTTTAAGATATGAGAGAGCAACATACAGGCACATTATCTTTGCTTTTTAGAGTATTAGCCATAATAGAGAGAGGATATACATACAGCACTTAGAAGATTTATCTCCAGCAAAATTGGAAAGTGGAAAGATAAAGGAAATCTACTAGCTATAATAACAACAGATATAGAATTGCTAGAGGTATTTTTGCACACTTTTATAGCACCTGCTGTAGTTATAGCTATTACGCGCGTACAATTATACTATCAATAGTGTGGCAATATAACTATAGAATCCAGCATTAATAATATTAATAGGGTACATACACACACAGCTATTGTTATACCAAAACTTATAACAAAACTTGGGAGAAAAGATGGAAAAGATTTTAGAACTGGATTTGGTGAGCTTTAGTAGCTATGTTATGGAAAGTCTAAAGGGCATAAGTAGTAAAGCAAGTGCAGATGACGCTAAGCACCAAAAAGATGCATGTGTTGCATGGAAAGGTATTGACTGAAAATATAGAAGGGACAAATGAAAGATTATATGAAGAGCTTTACAAAAGCACTTTGTGATTTGACTATAATAATGCTGGTGTTGCTGTATTTTTCATACTATGTCTACTTATGTAAAAGAGGAGTTGGGAATATATCTCTTGCATGTAATAATACCTACTATACCTTAGCACTTTTCTCTCATTTGGACCACAGTAGTTACACTATGTAATTTATCTAACAACTTTATTTGAGACTTCTTTCAAGTGGGCATGAGGTATTAGACTTCTGCCAGTAAGACGCCATGCAAAATCACAGAAAATTAGAAACAGGAAACTATAGCAAAATATTCTGATATTACAGTTAAAAATATAGATTTTGGCTTTATATATAACAAAACAAATATTTAAAAGATAAGAGTATGCTATGAGAAAGAATAAAATTATTGGTATATTAGGTCAAAGTGGTAGTGGAAAGTCTACACTACTAAAACTCGTAATGCGTTTTTGGGATGTAAATAAAGGGACACATATATATAGAAAATGCAAATGTGAAAGATATTCAAAGCAAGGAGTCTTTAGAGACATACAGGATATGTTACACAAGAAACTATGTTATTTAAAGGACTCATAGTCAGATAATATAAAATAGCAAAAGAAAATGCTACTTATAGGAAGAAGTGGTAGAGGCTGCTAAAAAGCACTATACGATGAGATTTATAGAAGATTTACCGGAAAAATATGATACACAAATGAGATGAAGCTTCTCAAATCTCGCTAAGTGCGGGAGAAAACAAAAGAATATCAATGGCAAGAGCATTTTGCACGATGTAATTCTACGTATTATTGTTAGATGAACCTGGCAAGCAATCTTGACGAAAGCTTAAATGAACGTGTAGCTAGAAAACTATCTCCAAAAGAAAGTAAGAATAAACTGTCACGGCTGGTATCTCAAAGTAGAAAATCAAACTATTAGCTGTTGCAGATAATATATTTGCAATGCCTGACATTATAACAGTGTGCTATATCACGTTGTATATAGCGCTTTTTGTTATAAGTGGTATTTAGTGAATAGCAGTATTTGTATTTTCCTCTTTTGTCTTCTTCACTTATATCTATAATATATCAAAATCAGGTTTGCCAAGATATGTCTCGTAGATAATCTATACCTAGCTCTATAAGTGTATGAGCATTTCATCGTATGTTTCTCACACCCTCAGCTATTGTTTTATATTATTATCTTTGTGTATTGTATATATTTCCTACCAGTACGCTCATTATCTTTATCTGTATCCCTTATAAGAGACATATCAATCTTTACAAAATCAGGAGATACTTGTAGTAGCCAAGACTCCTGTAGCATATCCTGGAACCATAGTCATCTATAGCTACAAAACATTCAAAAATCTTCTATTGGTCTTTTTGTTTAGTCTCATATCATCTAAGTTCCTACTTTCAAGTGAGCTCTATAACTGTCTTATTAAGAAAATCTTGAATACTTTCTTATTGTAGATTTTATTTACTATATTATTTTAAGGCAAGATAGTGTTACTTGATATAGAATTGATAAATATATCTTCAAAGTTATCTTTATCAATGCCAATCGGTTTGAAAGACTCTCTTCGTAGTTAATATCTCTATCTCAGTAAACTTAGATTGTGCTTTTGCAAGTCTTAATACTTCACCTATATATATGAGATTCTTGATGTAACTCTCATCGAAAGACTCATATGCATATACACACTACCATCCGTGGCGCTGACTCATAGGCTGGAAATGCATATTTTTACTTTGTCTTTCATCTATCAGTTTGTTCAAATCTTCTTTTCCCGAAATAATATATAATCTTTTTCATATAAACTCTTTGTCAAATCATAGATTGTATTGCCTTTCGTTTCGAGTTTTACCTGTACTCACCTGCTGAAGAAAAGTCAGCTCTTTTGATAGCAAATCATCATATTCAACAGCATCATCAGGATACCAGCATATACCAGCTGAGGCTCTTATTTTTAGTGGTCTCATGATTTTCTATTCTTCAAGAGATGTCATCATAAGTTTCATATCTTACTTCTGCTACCAAAGATCTTATCTCATCTCCTACCATAGAGCCCATATTCAACAAAGCAAACTCATCTCCAGAGAGGTCACCTAGCTACAATGAATTTTGTGTTTGTATGTAAGATTTATTATATTTGCAGCTTTTTGTATATATTTATCTCCCAAAATCATGTCCGATGTATCATTTACATATTTTAGATTATCTCAAGTCCCACATTATCATAGCAGCTTTTCTTGTGAAGTATCATATTTGATATTCGGTGCTTTTAGTTTAAATGATAATCTATTTAAAAGACCTGTTATTACATCAAAATCTCTCTTTACTAATTTTATCGCTTCAATTCATGGCTTAGTGACAATCTTCTGTTACTTTCGAAGAGTCTTTAGATGTTGTGAATATAGAAAACCATCTTCTATAAGGTATATGTTCATCAGTTGTACCTTGTTCTATTCTTTTTAGTGAAGTTATTTTTACATATCATAAATCTATTCCTATATTTTGCGATATACATCTGTTTGCATATCTTTTTCCCATATCGCGGTACATACTATCTATAAAGGCTGAGCATCTTTGAATAAATTTTTCGCTTCAAATGAGTTCTGTGCCTTTTGAGCAGACTCACGCCTCATTCAGTCTTTCACCTTCACCTTCATAGCCTACTAGATATAGTACCTATTTATTAATTACATTCTCATCATCATCTATAGCTACTATGGGTGAGGTTTTGTCTCATGCTTATATGTTTGAAATCTTTTGAATTCTCGTATAATCTGGATTAGATAATTCTCGGTATTACATCTATAAGATTATCAAGCTCTAGCATAATCTTAGGGCTTTTCATATGAGATATGAGATCCTTTCTTAATGATGATGCTCATGTTGTTTGATAAATCTTTTATAGGTAGTGTCACAACTATAAGGATATTATAGAGGTTGCTGTACACCGAATTACTAGAGCTAGTCAGTCATCACCTCTAGTAAGGATACAAGTAATCATTAAAATTACATAGTCTATATCTTTTCATACACTTACTGCACAGTCAAAGCATCATATTGCATATTGTGTACCATTTTGTAGTTGGACATCTTTTGGAATTAATATAATAGGGTCTTGTCACGTAATTAGAAGGTTTGGTATAGGTAGTTGTTATCATTTTGTGTAGATGATGGATCAAAATACTTATTTTCTATTTTATTCAGAGATAGTTCGCTTTGCAGGTTTAATGTCTTGCTGTACTTTGAGTGCACCTTATGGTTTGTTGCTATCAAAATACATCAGTAGATACATTAGATAGACTGTCTGTTTTGCACAATATATAAGCACCATTATCAGATTCCTGGTATAGGCTAGTGCACTTTAGTAGTTCTGATATAGATAACGAAGCTGTGGCCCTTCTTTAAAAACTAGTACGCCATACACTTTATTGAGTTTACAAGAGGTTTTACATAATATGCATATCCAAATTATGAAGTATTGCTTTTTCTAAAATGCTATCCTATGTTTTTAGATTTAGGATTTTTGATATTTGTTTTGTGCCATTGTATAAGTCTTGCTAAGTATATATTGTTGGCATTTTGGTCATAAACTACTCTTGTAATTGTGAGTCCATAGACACAGGTAGATTTTCTACTAGAGCTATCACACCTGTTAATATAGATATATTATCACCATCATCATGTGGAAATCTTAGTTTTATGTCGTAATCTTTTAACTCTAATATATTTTCTCTGCCATCATCTGATAGCAGTGTTATTGTCTACTATCGTAGAACGTCCCCACTTGTGTGAGACTATCATTTCCACCTATAGCATCTACAATCTTTCATTAAAGTACTGTGCATTTTTATCCCTAGTGTACCTTTCTGATACATTTATTAAGATTGCCTCGTATAGTTTCGATTAGACCACACGCTTTATTATTGTGTTTTCAAGTTCCTTTTGATTTTTCATTTGCTTGATAATACACTTTTATAAGGATATAGTGGTTACTTCATCTTAGAGTCTATTCCCAAAAAGCTTAAAATTCATTACTATCAATAACATTTGAAGTACAATTACAAAGATCGTCTAATTAAAAACTATTGTTGATACTGATAATTTTTATCTGATTTATTTTATAAAGCATTGTCATTACCCAATCTTATAAATTAGTATTATCCTATAGAATTTTCTCTTGCATAATAAAATAAATATTGTTGGGCGTATCCTCCCATATTTTTCAAATTTTTCAAGACAATATTTTCTAAGTTTTGGCAATGAAAGATCTCTTATCTTTCAGATAAAACCTTCGATTACTCTCCCTATAGTTCATCTGGAAAAGCATCGTATTTTTTGCAAGTCCAAATAAAGCTATACAATCATGCTACTTTTTGCACCTATACCTTTTAATTATAGTAGTTTATAGATGTTTGTTCCAAATCTAAGTTATCAAAGTCTTTGGAGTTGATATTCTTATCTAGTATTGTCTGAGCAGTATTTTTATATAATTCTGTTCTAAAGAAAGCTACTTTTGCGTCTTTTATTATTCTATATCAGCGCTTTGCTAGAGCAGACATACTGGAAAGGAGTAATATTTTTATCATTATATGGATCTATATGCCCCTAGTGATACGTCGATAACTTTTCTACAGAGCGTTTTATCATAGGTATAGAGTTTCTGGCTGATATTATGAATGATATTACCATTTCATGTAAAATCTGGCTCTTAATATTCTTATGTTATAGCAAACTCTGTAGATTTTTAAGGTACCATCAATGCAAGACAATTCTTTTATTTTTAGTATAATCTTTATCAAGGTCAAAATATGGTATCCATATTTTTCAAAAATCATCTAAATTTGTATTTTAAATACTATATCGTTGTCTTTTAGATACGTTTCATAACTTTGTCAAAAGCTACAATAGTATATGAGCGCCATCTTTCTTTCGTCCCATCTAAAAGCACTGTCCACACTCAAATATATGTTTAGGCTCAAAAGTCTTCTTGATTTTTAATACTATATTGTTGTTCATCTGTAAAATATTCATAGCTATACTCACCTAATATGTCTTAATATTTGTAAAATAAAAACTGTTATTATACCTACTATTTTTCTTTATACCAATATAAAATTTAAAATAACATTAATAAAAATTCATCAAGTTTTTCAAGAGATTTTGCTCGTGAGATATTTGGATTTTTAATTCCTCTGTTTTAATTGTGCAAAAGTCTTGCCTGGAAGCTAATGTGTCATTAGGTGGCAAGAATAATGGATCTATATCCAAAACCATTTCTCCTAGCATAGAAAATCCTATCCCGGACATTCTCTAAATATATACTCTTTGTTATCAGGTGTTACAAGTGCAAGTACAGATGCGAATTTTTGCACCTCTTTCATCTGATGTAAACGTCCCATTAGAGATTTTAAAAGTTTCTCATTATTTTTAAATCTCTAGGCTCTTCATCCGCTAAATCTTTTGAATAAAACACCTGGTGCACCATTTAGTGCATCTGCATAGAAACGGAGCCATCTGATAGGGTTATTTTCCTGTTCTGCAAACTCTCTTGCTTTTATAAGTGCATTTTCTTCTAAAGACAAGTCTCACCTGTCTCTCTTCAACTCTCTAGCATTTTCCAAGGGTTTATAATCTAGTGAGATTTGTATTTTATACCGTATTTTGTAAGTATTTTACTTATTTCATCTTAATTTAACTGCATATTAGTAGTAGCTACTAGTATCATTTTTATGGAGTTTCTTCTTCTATTATAAGATTTGTTATTTCACCACCTAGTGTACTTTTGTATATCTATTATTTTGTTGTTTGCATCTGTGGCCGAGATTCACATCATTTAATCTGTTGTTTCTTGAAAAAGATATCTCCAGCACCTATGCACCTCTACGAATTCTTGCTTATCAGTCATTACTACATTCATATCTACATCAGCTTTGCTATCTTGTTCATAACATAAGTCCAATACATTTTGTCCCCTCGACTATACTCAACACTTATTGCGCTCACAAAAGAATGTATTGGAAAAGTATCTATCACCTTTACATCATATAATCATAGCAAGAGCCACAGCTACAAATGCGCCGTTTATAGAAGTTGTTCTAGTTTCCACGTCGAAGCTTGTATAACATCGCAATCTATCCGCACATAGTACGTTCGCCCAATTTTCAAAATCAACTACATTTCTAAGACTTCTGCCTATTAATCTCTTGTATTTCGTGGCTGACCATCTATTTACCCTTGCAGAATCCCTTACTTTCTCCTTTTGTTTTGTAGAACGAAGCATAGAATATTCCAGCAGATATCCATCCAGTACCACTATAAAAAGGTGGAACCTTATCTCTATTGAAGCAGTGTATATTACTTTGTGTCTCCAAACTCTACAAGCACACTGCCTTCTCATGTTTGTGTAACCCTTGTTAGTGTATCTCTCTAAGTTCATTATTTGCTCTCAGTTTAAGCCCCTTTTATGTGAAAGTAGATAATTGTACATTTTTATGCATTAGTAGTATGTTTTATATATATTTTAAGAATATTATAACCTAAATAAAAATTTTAATAAATATTAAATTCGATTGGCGCTTATGTTAATCAAATATTAGAATTATTATAGATATATATAGTTTAAGCATATATCTATATTTAGAAGAAAGATTTAATAAAATCTATATTTTTAACTGTATTAAAATTACATAAATATAAAGAAGGGAGAAGTTAGATTTTTCATTCGATTATTTTATGAAAATTATAGGTTGTTTCATTCTTTACAGCAATGCTTACAGTATAGGCGTGCTTACAGCTTGTTCATCAAGCACAAGCTGTGCATGAAGGCACAAAACAGAAAACTCTATATCAAAAGGTATACATATTAGGGATGCTTTTGGATGCTGGGTTCAGATCAGCTATGAGTATCAGGGTTGGCAGACTGTCAGGAAGTGGAGTTGCAGAAACTCTTGTGAAAGTGGACAGTAATTTAAAAGTACAACCACTTTTTAGCAAAGGACACAAACAAGTGAATGATACTACTTTGGGATTTTGTTATAAACGATAATGTGAAATTCCATAATGGAAAACCTTGTACAGCAGTGGGAAGTAGCAAAATAGTTTACAAAGAAGTATACAACTAGTGATGGAGCAAAAGAGGCTCTTAAAGATGTCAAAATAGAAAGGAAAAGATAATATACTTACAATAACTTCATCAAAGCTTATCCGTATCTTCAGATCAAGTACTATCAGATCCTTGTTTTGCAATAGTGGATGATGAAGCTGAAAAGATGAAGAGTCATTTAAGATAAAACCTATATGTACAGGAATGTTTTATGGTAAGTCTTAATCCGGAAAAAGAAGCTGTTGTAGAGAGTTTTTGATGATTATTATGGTGGAAAGAGCAAAACTCAAAATCTAAAATATACTCTTATTTCTGATTCTAATACTCAGAATGTTATCTTACAATCAGGCAGAAATAAAATGTAACTGTTGGTCTTGGAGATCAAGATTTGTCTGTTGATAGAAAAAGACGAAAAATTTGTTACAGAAAAAGTAGACTTGCAAGATTGATGCGCGTTATTAAATCCTAAAATGAGTTTTCTACAAGATAAAAAGTAAGACAAGCATTAAACTATGCAATAGATAAACAAACTATGGTAAGTAGCGTATTAGCGTCAAATGCATCTGTTGCAGATACTATGCACCCAAGCGTACTAGGATACAATGATGAAAAATGCTGACGTATATAAACCATGACATGAAAAAGCAAAACTGCTTGAAGAAGCTGGCTACAAAGATACAGATGGAGATGGCATAGTAGATAAGGATGGCAAAAATATGAAGCTAAGAATAACACTACTCTCAAAGAGCACAATTACCTATAATAAGCTCAATATGTTCAAAGGTATGAATTCAAGAAAATAGGAGTGGATTCTGAACTTATAGCATCTGAAAAGATAGCAAAGGAACAATATACAACTGGAATTTTGATGTAGCTGATTCTTGGATATCAGCTTATGGTCCCTAATCCTGCGTTTGCATAATAATGGCTTTACAGCAAATGCACTGATAATTTCTCAGGATATTACAAAAATGATAGAGTAGAGAAAAATAGCGAAAATCCTTGATAGTGAAAAAGATAAAGAAAAACAAAAATCTCTTTGCAAAAGCTAGTAGACTTATTAGAAGATGCTACAATATATATTTTTGTGTTCACAAAAATTCTGTAAACTAGAAATACCTAATCTTAAAAAGATTTTGCAGGGTATCTCCTATAGATTATTATCAGATAAATGCAAATACAGTTATAGAATAATGAAAGTAATTATACAAAAATATACTGAGAAAATTGATATATCTTTTATCAAATAATTCTGCCATAACATAATTTGTTTATTAAAAATATATATTGTTTGAGTATTTATGTATGATTTACCATGTTTTGATAAATATGGTAAATATACATAAAAATGTAGAGGAAAATATTTTGAAAAAGACAAATACTATACAATTTTACAGTTGATTAGTAGTGCTTCTAGAATTTCGTTTTATCAGCTTTTCCTTATAAGCTATCTCTGCAGGATCCTACTTTATATAAAATTAGGAAGCTGTATACCACCTTCTGAAGAGCTGATAGAAAAGACTAGGCAAGATATGGGGCTTGATAGGCCTTTTTGGTTAGGTATACATCTTGGTTAAGCTTAGTAACAGCTGAGATTTTTGGAAAAGATTTACTCAAATAATGAAGATGTTTTAAAAGTCATTTTATCCGCACACTTATAAATACTAGTAAAACTTGACTAGTCTTTCTTTTATAGCTATTGTAATATCTATTCCACTTACTATATTTTCTGCTAAAAGGAATACATTTTATAGATACTATAGTAAAATTTCTAAGTGTAGTAAGTATGATCTATACCTGATTTTTACATAGGAGTGATAATATTGTTACTACTTGGATTAAAGTTGAGATTATTTCCTATAATAGGTGGGAACAATCTTAAAAATATGTGTGCCATCTCTACCATGGGATTATCTATATCCGGGTCAGATGATAAAACAAATAAGACAAGCCTTAGTATCACAATTAAATAGTGATTATGTAAAGGGAGCTATAGTGCGTGGTCTTCCTGATGATATAATAATAAAAACATATGTGCTTAGGAATGCATCGCTATCTATAATTACGTTTTGGCACTTAATTTAGGTAGTCTTTTAGGTGGTACGTCTGTCATGCTGAAAATAATATTTAACTTTGACGGAGTATCTTCTACAAGTGGTACGTTCTATTTCACACGGGAGATACCTATGATACAGATTTATACTTTATGGATAGCTGGAGCATTTTACTCTTATAAATGTAGATGTTTCATATATGATATTCAGTCCACAAAATAAAGATTTGAATTAGGAGGAGTTATGATATGTTTTAAAATCTTAACACATCAAAATCTCCTAGTTTTTATAATATTTTTGTTTACTATTTTTAATGTTTATAACTGGACATTTCATATTACCATATGATCCGTATAGCTGATTCTAAAGAAAATATTGTCTTTGCCTTCTAGTGAGCATATTATGGGTTTTGATCATTTGGGAAGAGATTTATTTTTCGAGAGTTATTACAGGAATACAGTCATCATATGATTATGAGTATTATAGTAATAATAATTAATTTTTATAGGAACTACTCTTGGAATAATAGCAGGGTATTATGGTAATATTTCAAAGACTATAATAATGCGTATTACAGATATGTTCTTGGCATTTTCCAGGAATGATACTAAGTATAGCTGTAGTAGGTGTGCTTGGACAAGGGACTTTTAATACTATAGTAGCACTGCTTATATCAGGTTGGTCAGTATTTGCACGTATGGCGCTATCTGCTTACAATGAGCAAAAAGATAAAGATTATATGTACATCTATATTTTCATAGTTTGTAGTAAAATACAGATAATTTTTAAATACATATTCTTGAATATTCTGCCACAGATGATAGTCTTTAGTGTGCTTAATCTCTACTTTAACTATAATTAGATTTTTCTTCTTTGGCGTTTTTAGAGTCTTGGTTTAAGCCACCTAGAGCAGAGCTTGGGTTGATGTTGTTGAATCAAAAATATATGCAACTTGACACCTGCATTACATGATATTTAGCGGTATTGCACTTTTTATTATAGTGTTTACTTTTCAATTTTCTATCTGATTTTATTACAGATTATATAGAGTTTAAAAAGTGAGGTGAGATTAATGGATATACTTGTTATAGAAAATCTGAACATATATTATGGGAAACAGGTACTTTTCAATGTATCATTATCACTAGGTATATTGTCTATAGTTGGTGAAAGTGGATCTGGAAAATCTAGTATATTAAAATGTATACATGGTATAATTCCACCCAATACTCATATACATGACTAAAAATCTAAGTATATTTGATGAAAACATAAAATCTGCTCATTTAAAAACGGATCTACACGAGAAAAATTTTTGGGAAAGAAAAATAGGAGTTGTGATCAAGAGCCTGGTGGCACATTAAATCCTACTATAAAAATAGGAAAACAAATAATACAAATGCTAGAGTACAATTTTAAGATAGATATTAGTAAATGTTTAGAAATAGGAAAAATATCTTTCGAGATATTCATCTAGATGCGTGATGTGTGGGGAAAATATCCATTTATGAATTAAGTGGAGTATGAAACAAAGAGTGTCTATAGCTATGGCTATGATGCTTGAGCCTGAGATACTAATAATGGATCACTACATCTGCATTGGATGCAACTGTTTCATAATGGATGAGATACAAGAACTACACAAAAACTAAAAATATAGCTATACTGATGGTGACTCATAATCTACCCATAAAGCTTGTAATGTATCTGATGAAATAATAGTATTGAAGGATAGGGTTATAGTAGATAGAGGTTCACCTTAGTAGATTTTTAAACAATAGCAATGATAGATTATACTAAAAATCTTTTTGAGAGATATACCAAGATTTTTGATGTTTAATAGAGAAAAATATATTTACCAGATATTTATTTTTAGGAAAAATTATGGATATACTGAAAATAGATAATATATCAGCCGGATATGATTCAAAGACAATCATAAAAATATAAATATAACTCTTAAAAAGAAAATGAATCTATAGCTATAGTAGGTGAAAAGTGGCTCAGGTGAGACTACACTTGTAAAAGCTAGTACTCATATGTGCGATATATATAGTGGGGATATATTGTTTGAAGAAAACAGTATATTGAAAAAAGATACAGATAAGAAATCAAAGAAAATACATACAAATGATAATGCAAAGTTCAATACATCATTTAATCCAAGTATGAAAAATATTAAGTTATTTATGTGAACCACTACAAAACTTTTTGGGATATAAAAAGATGACTGTATATCAAAAATAAAACAATATCTTCCACTTGTTGGTTTGGATGAAAGTATATTATCAACCACAAAAATATAAAGTGGTGGTCAGAGGCAAAAGAATATCAATTTTAGGTTCTATACTCATCTCCGAAGATACTAATATGTGATGAGATAACATCAGCGCTTGATGTTTCAGTGGGCAGACAGATAATGGAACTTATAAAAGATATACAGACAAAAATGAGCATAATATTTATATGTCATAAACCCTGCCACTGATGGCCAGCGTGTCAGATCAGATTATACATAATGAATAATGGTATCATAAGTGGATAGTATATCGTCTAATAAATTGCAAGAAACTCAAAATGAGTATACAAAAAGAGCTTTTTAAATTCAACATATAGTATAGATAATATAAACAAGTGGTGCAGCATATAAGCACTACTTGTTTTTTATACGCCATAAATCCGTCATATATTATATATCCTTTTTAAATCTAGTATATTTAGTATTGATACTACATCTTGTATATTCATAGATAACGTATAGCTATTTTTCACTATGGCAAGATACACTGCTACTGCCATATATACAGATTTCTACATCGGATAAATCATCAGTGTTCATTACTTTCTTCTATAGCTTTTATGATTTACAGGTATATCATAATAATTTAGTTCGGACAATATATCCGTACACTACATACCATACAGGCTCCATCTTTTTATAAAGCGAATTTGTCCCTACAGAGTTTGGAGAATTGGTAATGCACATTTGGTACAACAAATATGTATTTTCCTTGTTCAAGCGCATATTTTTGCAGTTATTAATGTACCACTTTTTGATTTCCTACTTCTGTTATTAGTATGCCTTTTGATATTCCACTTATTATTCTGTTTCTAAGTGCAAAATTACGCGGATGTGTGTTTTTAAGCAATTATGTTCAGATATTATAAGATTGTTACTATCAGAGTACATTTTGATACAAATTTCTTTTATTTTTCTGATGGATATATCTTTTGTCTATGGGAGTACCAAACACACATATTGTTCTTCCGTTTTCATCTAAGGCACTCTGTGTGCGATATTGAGTCTATACCTCCTGCAAATCCGCTTACTATACAAAAATCATTATAGACCAAATCTTTTTACAAGTGAAGATGTAGCCCATTTTCCATATGAAGTTGGCTTCCTGCTACCAACTACACCTATGTTTTTCATAACTTAAAAGTGATATGTCTCCCTTGTAGTATAGAACTTGGAGGATAGTATGTATTTTTTAAACAAGATGGATATTCTTCATCTAAATAAGTAATAAAATTTATATCTTTTATGTAGTTTTTCTATCAAAATCTGCTTTTATCTAAATCTATTTGTTTTAGTATTTGAGAGTATATTATTAATTGTAGCGTTTGTAAGAGAATATATGTCATCTTCTTTTATATATTGGCTTAATTTTGTTAAATCTTCAATTCTTAAAGAGTAAAATTCTGAAAAACTGTACGATTTTATTCATCTTATATCTCCATATAATTCAAAAATATTTTAATTTATTTGATTATATCAATATATATGCTAGGAAATGTTTAGTATAATTATTAAAAATCTAGTATGATATTTTATATGATATAATTAAATAAATAAGATAATATTTAATACTTATATTTTTAAATATATTTAAAAACGATTTAATAATTATGAAGTTATCGGAATTTTAATAATTTTATATTGTTTGAAATGAGGAGAGTATATGTATAATTTCTGATGAGATAATAGATAGAAAAGGTACTAATGCTATAAGCGTAGATGGATTTTCGAATATATGAAACGTTTAGATAGCAGTGTTAAGTTTGCGATGTGATGAAGATGCTATAAGAATGTGGATTGCCGATATGGATTTTTGCTACACCTGATTTTGTAATAGATGCTGTAGATTGGATATATATTTGGATATACTAAGTTACTTTCTAAGGATTACTATAACGCTTTTTCTAATTGGTGTAACATATGATTGGAATTTTGAACAAAAAGAGCTAGTATTATCAAAATGGGATAGTACCTGCCTACATGAATTCATGTAGATTACATATGTAAGGAAAGATGAAAAAGTATTATTTTTACACCATCATACGCACCATTTAAGCAATCTGTGAAAATAATAACAGGACTTGTGTGTTTAGTGATTTGATATACAATGGGAAATACTCTATAGATTTTGATGATTTTTAGAAAAGCGCAAGATGAGCAGTTTTAGTCATATTATGCAACCCACGTAATCCTACTGGACGTATGTGGAGGTCAAAAGTAATTACAAAGTATAGCTGAAATATTAGAACACAAAATAATATGTGGGTAATATCAGATGAGATACATTGTGATCTTGTAAGAAAAGATACATACTCCACTTGGAAGGTAATGCCAAAGTATGACAAACTTATAACACTATCAGCACCTAGTAAAAGTTTTTAATTAAGCTGGATTTATGATATCTAACATAATAATAAGAAGTGATGAACTAAGAGATATATGGAATAAAAGACACCATACTTCTGACAATCCATTGAGTATAGTAGCGTCACAAGCCTCATATGAACAAAGGGAAAACACTTGGAAGAATTGCAAAAGCTATCTTGATAGTAACTTTTGAATTTGTATATTTTAAAGAGAATTTACCAAAGGCAAAATTTGAAATACCTAATGCAACTTATCTTGCGTGGGTAGATTTGAGTGAATATTTTTCAAAAGATGAACAGCTACACTATGCTAATAATGCTAATGTATTATTAGAAGGCGGAAATGTGTTTGTACAAAATGCAGATTCTTTTGTTAGAATAAATATAGCTTGTCCAAGAACTGTACTGGAAGAAGGTCTAAAAAGAATAGTAAAGGCAATAAATAATAGATTATAAAATATATTATTTTAATATATTAAAATAGGAGGTGTAAATATGCTAAAGCAACCAAAACAAAAGAGAAAGAACGGATTAAGTCCTTTATTTATAGTATATTTTCTTGCATTATTGGGATTTTTGCATATATGGTAATAGTAAAAGTGGAATATACCCTATAATTCCACCGTTTGGATTTAATGATATGTCTAAAGAGTATTGGAACTGGGTTATATATCAATTAGATGGTACATAAAAAGAATTTTACAGATATAACTTATTTTGTAGAAGTACTAGCATTTGCGATGGTCTTATATATGTTGCTAATGATAGAAAAATGGATTGAAGTTATATTTTTAAAAATAAGTTTAACTTAGTTTTTGATTTAGTTTGTCTACTAATTTTGTGAGCTTTTTGAGAGGGTATATTTATTGACTTTACCTCACTATAGATTATATATGGTATTGATAACGCCTATATTTTTAATTTGTTTGTTATAAAATTTGTTTTATATTCATACAATCTAAAAACATTGAGACATTATTTAAGTAATATAATAGTAGGATACATTATTGTATCCTATTTTTATTATAATACTAATATTTTATACAAAATTATATTTTTAAAAATATTTTTAATAAAAGGAGTGTTTATGCAATTAAATACGAAAAAGGGTAGTTTATAACTGTTACCGTTTTTGGTGTTTGTTATTACATATCTTTTACAGGTATTTATCTTATAAAAAGGCGACCCTATAGGATTTTATGGATTTAAGACACCTATAGCAGCAACAATAGGGATAATACTTGCATTTTTAATAATAAAGGGCAATATAATGAAAAAGTTTGAAGTCTTTGTAAGAGGTTGCGAATACGAACATAATAATAATGTGTATAATATATTTGCTTGCAGGAGCTTTTTCCACTGTATCATCTTTTTATTTCTATTTCTACAGGCACATCAGTAGGAACAATAGTAGCGTTAGGGCAAATAGCAGTAGGATTTTGCGAAAAGACTAGCATATCTATGACCTCTTATGCTAGGTGCTTTAGTAGGTGGAGCTATGTTTGGAGACAATTTATCCATAATATCTATATATATATACCTTATACAAATTCATACATCATCCATAGGATTTTTGAAAAATGGGAGAAAAGTATCTTAATAAATTTGAATAAAAATGGAGAGTAAAATGAAATATCCAACATATCTACAAGACCACGTAAAAAGATTTAAAAAGATAAATTTTTGTCTACTATGACACTTTGTTCATCTAGTGGAGATGAAAACTTAGAGATTTATTATTATGGAGAACTTGTAAGTGTAAAAAGGAGAAAACAAAAATATATAACAAGCGATGATAAACCTATGAAAATAGTGGCTAAGTTCAAAAGAAGAAGAGTTTGTGATATTTGATGCAGCTTTGTATGGATATGATAATATGTTTTTGTAATACCTATACAAAGGAACAAATAGAAAATAGACCTCTACTGGATATTCAAGCCGAAAAGTTCATACTTGAACTTGGATATTCTATAGATTATGATGATGAAACAGATCTTTATGAATATGATGAACAAATGTAGTTCTAATAGATGGTAGGAGTATTGATTTTGAAGATATGAAGAGATGCTTACGATTATCTATCGCTTTGCTATCTAGATAAAAATGGAGAGTTAGTACAGTTTGTAGATGAGGAGTTAGCCTAGATGACAAAAAATATTTTTATAACAGGAGCTAGTCGTGGGATGAGCTATCATACAGCTATATATTTGCATGGTTATGATATAGGATTTACATACCTAAAAGACGATAAAAAGCAGATGAGTTATTTGAAATAATTAAAAGCTTTGGGGTGTAAATATTTATAAATACAAGGTAGATGTCAAAGATTATGAAAAGCTATGAAAAATGCCTTAGATGATTTTGTTAAGAATAATAAAAATAGATAATCTAATTTGTAATGCAGGTATATCAACATGTGGTACTCATAGTAAGTTAGTGTAGATGATATACACAATAGATACAAATATATATGGGGTTATAAATACATGCAAAATTGTATCAGATTATATGATAAGTGAGAGGCTCTATAGTAAATATATCATCTATATGGGGGATTACAGGTTCTTCGTGTAGAGTATATATTCTGCAAGCAAAGGGAGTATAATTTCACTTTTCAAAAGCACTTGCAAAGGAGTTGGGACCATCGAATATAAGAGTAAATGTAGTAGACGCGGAGTAGTTATGACGGATATGATGAGTGATTTTACACAAGATGATATAAATGTTTTTAAAGGATATGTCAGCTTTTAGGTAAAATATCATATCCACAAGATATAGCAGCATGTTATTTTGTATGTAGTGATGATGCTATATCATATACAGGACAAGTACTAAGTCCAAATTGTGGCATACTTATTTAATACTATGATATAAAAAGTTGATGTATATATATGAAATAATATTTTCAATCGAGTTCATAGTCTTATATATTTTAAAATATTTTTATTGGTTTTATAAAAATATTGTGTAGATAACAAACTTAATTAATATTAAGAATACTAAGATTACGCTAAATAAATTAGTATAATAAGCTATTGTATAGAATTTGTAAATTTGATACAATATAAAGGAATTAATTATGCAGTGAAAGTTTATTAATGTATTAATAGTTACTGTATTTAATACAAACTTTTAGAAAGGAGAGTATGATCTTTCATACATAAAGTACAATGTTAGATATAAAAAGAATAGACAAAGAACAGATACTTAAACTTATGGCAAAAGAGGTGAAAAAGACTTCTCCCTTGATGAAGTTATGGGTCTTGATGATAAAAAGATAGCCTTAATACAAAGAGGTAGAAACACTTAAAAACAGCAAAACACAAAATCAAAACAAATACCTATATATAAAAAGAAGGTACAAAGATACAGTAAAATCTTATGCAAGAGTTAAAAGGAGCTTTCTGATAAAAATCTTGACGAACAAGTAAAATCAGTGAGACGAGCTATATATGAAGATGTGTGTATACCAATGTACCTAATGAAAATGTACCACACAGGTACTACTGATGAAGATAATAATAGAGTAAGAAAGTTTTTAGCCTTTGAAAATTTGATTTTCGAGGCTAAGGCTCACTGGGATATAGGAACAAATCTTGACATAGTGGACTTTTGAAAGAGCAGGCAAAAATAACAGGTGCTAGGTTTACTTTTATACACAGGTTTGGGATCTAGACTTGAAAAGATCTATAATATCATTTTTCTAGATACACATACTGATAAGTCATGGATATGCTAGAAGTTATGCACCTTTTTATGGCTAATGATAAGAGCTTTATAGGTACTGGTCAATTGCCAAAAATTTGAAGAAGATATGTTTTAAAGTTAATGATCATCTTATTTTTTAGTACCAACAGCAAAAGTACCTGTGATCAAAATATACAGAGATGAGGATACTAAACACAGATGAACTTACTAAAAATATTGTGCATACACACCTTGCTTTAGAGCAGAGGCAGGCTCAGCAGGTAGAGATACAAGAGGTCTTATAAGACAGCATCAATTCAATAAGGTAGAGCTTGTAAAATTTACTAAGCCTGAAGATTCTTATGAAGAACTGGAAAAACTTACAAAAGACGCAGAAACTATGCCACATCTACTTAATATACCGTATAGGGTGGTTAAAATATGCTCAGGAGATTTAGGATTTACGGCAGCATTTTAAGTACGATATAGAAGTGTGGATGCCAAGTTACAATAGATACGTTGAAATATCTTCTTGTTCAAATTTTGAAGATTTCCAAAGCTAGACGTCAAATATAAAATTCAGAAGAGATAAAAATTCAAAACCGGAATATGCATACACTTAATGGTTCAGGGCTGGCTGTAGGTAGAACTCTTGCAGCTATACTTGAGCTGTCAAAATGAGAGACAGCTCTGTAACTATACCTAGAGTACTTGTAAAATATATGGGTACAGATAAAATAACTAAAAATAAATTTTTGATTGTACAATCAATTTTAAAAAGACCTTGAGTGCTGCATTATCTCAGGGTGTCTTAGGTAATTATGAACGCTAAAGAACTAATAGCATTTGAAGCAAGAGAAAATAGCATATATTTCCATATTCACACTATAAAGTTGGAGCAGCATTACTTGCATGGGAATATATATACAGGATGTAATATGAAAAACGCTCTTACACACCTACTAATTGTGCAGAACGTACAGCTAAAGCTGTATCTGAAAGGTAATAAAAAGAATTTGACGCTATAGCGATAGTAGGTGGATTAGAAGATCAAAAGAGGACAATTTGATTTTGCACCTCCTTGTGGAGTATGCAGGACAAGTAATGGCAGAGTTTTGTAGTTATGAGATTTTGTTATTATACTTGCAAAATCTGTAGATGATTATAGAGAATACAAATTAAAAGGATATACTACCACTAGGTTTTGATAATAGCAAACTAAATATTTAAAACTCAAAAATAAAATTAAAGGAAGTGAATATTATGTATGTATGATTTGATAATGACGTGATGGAGAAATTATCTGAAAGTCAAATAAGACAAATGGTAGAAAGAATATGTAGCAGGGAATATTCCTGATTACTCAGATGTCAGCTGTTAATGGCTATATACTTTAGAGAATGGATGAAGAAGAAACATATGCACCACAGATGCTATGGCACACTCTGAGTGATATGGTAGATTTATCAGGCATAGAAGGTATAAGTAGATAAACATTCTACAGGTGGAGTAGGAGATAAAACCACACTTATAATATCTCCTATAGTAGCATCACTTGGAGTAAAAGTAGCAAAAATGTCTGGTAGAGGCTTAGGGCATACAGGTGGAACTATAGACAAAATGGAGTCTATCCCAAATATGAGAGTTGAGCTTACACAAAAAGAGCTGATGTGGTAAATAAAGCGGGATTCTCTGTAATAGTCAATCAGAAACATTACACCTTGTGATAAAAATTATATGCACTAAGAGATGTAACTGCAACAGTAGATGCTATACCATTATAGCTTCATCTATAATGAGTATTAGCAGCTGAGTTCAAATTGTATATTACTTGATGTAAAAACAGGTAGTGGAGCTTTTTATGAAGACATTAGATGATTCTATAGCATTATCAGCTATGGTAGATATAGGCGAAAAGAGCAGGAAGAAAAACTATGGCTATGATAACAGATATGGATATACCATTAGGTAATAACATGAGGTAATAGTCTTGAAGTTATAGAAGCCGTAAACGTACTTAATGGCAATGGAGCGCAAGACCTTACCAATGTGTGTATAGAACTTGCAAGTAATATGTTGTATCTTGCTGAAAGGTACAGTGGAAGAATGTAAAATGGGTACAAGATACTATAAAAATAAAACAGCAGTAAAATATTTGATGGTAGAGCTTCAAGGTGGAGACTCTAGCGTAATAGAGGATAAAATAATTTTGAAAAAGCAAGTATAGTGTATGAATTTAATATCTGAGCAAGAAGGGTATATCGAAAATGGATAGAGAAAAATAGGTATATACTCTGTGCATCTAGGTGCAGGAAGATTAGAGGATGAGTATAGATTATATAGCAGGTATCATATTAGGTATATGCAGAATATGTCAAAAAGGTGATGTATTAGCTACATTTTTACAAAATGATCAGAAAAGTGTAATAGAAAAAGCAAAACAAGAATATCTAGGAGCAATAACATTTAGTAACGAAAAACCTAAGCAGGAAAAACTCATATGCATTAGTTACAAAAAGATGATGTTATTAATTTTTAAGAAATGATGAAAAACTAAAAATAATAAAAATAGCGATGATTTTAACAATATTTTTATAATAATTACTTGTGTTGATAGGTAATTATTTTGTAAATTTTCACTTTCAGCCTTTAAAACTGGAGTAAGCAATCAAGATCATAGTACAGTAAAAAGAGACTATAAGGAAGAATATTTTGAGAAAAATAAAAGAGATAAGTATTAAATCTTAGTACGGGAGTAAAACTACTGGATATGAACTAGTTGTAGATGAAAAATAGACCTTGGGTGACGTAGTTCTATGGATATACTGGAAGTGCAAAAAGCTATGGGAAATTATATATAATTTTAATAAAAAGAAATTATAATGTATTTGCACTGGATTTAATAGTCATATGGTAAAAGTGATGGGAATTTTATATCTATGGGTTCTCACAGATTCAAAAGATATATATGGATAGAATTTTGAATGAAAAATATAATGAGTCCTGATATAATGCTTTTTGGAATAAGTATGGTTGCAGCAACTATAATGAATACAATAGATGAGAATCTTCCAACAAATGTAAAGTGTTTTATAGAAGATGAGTGGATATATATCACTTACAGATGAGTTTTTCTTATCAAGGTAAAAATTATTTAACCTGCCTTATTTCCCTATTGTACCGATATCTAGTATGGTTACAAAAGTTCGTGCAGGATATTTGTTTAGTGATGTAAATTCTACTAATGCTTTAAAAATACAAAAACTACCATTACTCGTATTACAGGGGATAAGGATACATTCGTTCCTTATGAAAACACACAAAAATCTATGATATATCAAAATCACCTAAGATGATATATATATCAAAAGGCGCAAAACACGTAGAGGGTGCGTATATGGATTCAAAAATTATTGGGAACATATAGAAATTCATGAGTTTATATTTTAAATAATAAGTATGAAAAATTATATTTTATTAATAATAGCCTAAAATCATAAAATGATTTGGGCTATTAAATATTCTAAAAGTCACTTTTTCCTAATATATAATGATTTACTATATATGTCAAAACATACTTACAACATATAATATTATAGAGCTTAACAAATTGAGATTTTTGTATATAATATTTATAAAGTATAGGTTTTAGCATCATAGGGAAAACATAAAAGAATACCATATTATATTTAAAATTATTTTTACTTTTTCCTTTGTTTTGAATCTCCAATTGATGACAGTATATTTACAGCTACTAATATCAAAATAGGTATAGATGTCATTTTTATAAAGGCATTCAGATTTGATAAAAATATATTAAATATGTCAGATTTATTGGAAAGAGTTAAAAATGCCATAGTAAAATAAGTTGCTATAAACTCTAAAAATAATATTGCAGAAAAATGCATAAACATCATAAGTGAAAATTGATTTTTAGCAATATCCTTCTTGTGCAACCATAGGCTAAACAATTACGTATTTCTTTAACGTCCATAGTTGTCGGTATAAATGTTAACCATCACCGGAGCTATATAAGTCAAAGATTGTATGAAAAGAATGGTTATATGCATATTAAAATTTATTATAATAAACAGAAATAGAATATTGCCTGCAAATATCAAATATATTTTGTCTTTATGAGAGTCTATATAGTATTTTATGATTTTAGATGTATTTTGATTATCCATATTCTTACCTCCTCATTTCATTTGGTAATTAAGACTTTCATTTATTTAAACTTTTAATGTGTTTATAATTGAAGATATTTTCATAAAACTATAAAAATATTTATCTTTTATTTTATCAATAAGCATTATAAATAAACTATCTTCTATTACTTTAATAGCCTTTTAATTTTAAAAATAAATGTATTCACAAATTTTTAATGAAAATAATTTTGTCATTTGCTGTAATTTTAATTCAAAAATTAGAAATCTGTGTTTTTATAGGTGTTTAATGATAAGTATAGCAGAAATAATAAGTTAAGATTAGCATTATTGTAGATACAATAGTTAGTTTGCTATTATAAAACTTCCATATATAAAGTTATAAAAATGCGAACTACAAGTGCTGATATTGTATAAACACCTGTAGATTTCGGTGCAATAGTGTGTGTGAAGAACAAAGCCCTATAGTTGTTGAAATCAACATAACAATAAATATATTTAATAAGAATAAGGAATATTTTAATGTGAGCATTTTATTTATTGAGCTATAATTTATAATAGCGAAAAATATTATGCTCAAAAAGCAATTTTATAAATGTATGTATCACAGTCAATATATATGATGATAATATATAATCTCTTCTCGTAACAGGATAAACTGAAAAATATATTGTTAGCAGAAAGATTATTGCTAAAATAATCTATATTTATGTTTGATATTGTAGACATATGCGCTACGATTGAGAAAATAATAAAGCGTTTTTGATTCTATCATAATCTATATCATAATATACGTATCTCCCATATATAATAAAGAGTATAAATTGAAATTTCGTGATTACAGAGATATTTCCAAAAGAGTATTTTTAAGTTTCGTTTAATTAATAGTTTTACTCATAATATTTCACTCCTTTTTATCATAGTGAATAGAGTAAGTCAATTTTTGAATTTTAATAGCAAAATCAGATAGATTTTTATTGAAGAAATATATCAAATCTTCTATGACTGGTTTATCGTATGATATTTTTATCTGTTGAGTGAAAAAGCTATCTTTTGTTATAAGTGCCTCGAAGCCTTGCAAGTTTTGTATATATGATATCGCTTTTGATTTTTAATTCTTCAGTACAATACAACATATCTCCTTTTTACTACATAAAATTGTGCAAAGCAATTCGTCTTTTTACACCATTTAAAAACTATATTTCCATTATCTATTAGTATGGAGATAATCAGCTATTTTATCCAAATCGCTTGTTATATGAGTAGAAAATAATACAGACTTTTGTTATCTGATAGCAAAATCATACAACATATCAAGAATCTCGCGTCTGAATATAGGGTCTATTCCGGCAGTAGGCTCATCCAATATGAGGAAGAATCAGGATCTTGAGATAATGCTATTGCAAGAGAATATTCTATCCTCATACCTTTTTGACAAGTCGATAAAGTCTTGAGTTTCATCAAGTGAAAATTTTTCCATATATGAGTTGTATTTATCATCATTCCATTTAGGATGAACTATTTTTATTAGCTCTGTATGAGTGAAAAGTTTGTCTATGTGGCTTGGAGAATCAGGTACATACCCTATACTTTGTTTAATTTGTGTTTCATATTTTCAAATTCTTTATCAAAATTTTTATATTGCCACAATCTTTAAGGTAAAGTCCATTATAAGTTTTATAAGAGTAGTTTTCCCTGAACCGTTTGAACCTATAAGACCTGTAACGTATCCGGGTTTTATATTAAATGACAAATTATTCATTTTGCAAATTTTTGATGATATGAGATAAATTTGATGCTTCATAATATTTTTCATTATATCTTCCTTTCTAAACTTATTTTATTGTGGTTAAAATAACAAATCAATCATGATTTATAAGCTCACTTTTTCCATGGAATAGGTTTGCATTCATTTATAAGCTCTGTAATTTTTCTTCTATCAATGCTTTTCTTTTTTTCTTTTATGAACTCTATGCTTTGTTCACTTACATAACTTCTGCCTTGCTTGGATATTATAAAATTTTCAGCTTCCAAATCATCATTGCACGTTTGGTAGTTATAACTGATATTTTAAAAGATTTTGCCAACTGCCTTATGGACGGTACATATCATGCCAGATTTTTAATTCTCTAAAAGATTGCTGATCTGATTTTTGAGCTGTTCATAGATAGGAGTGGTATCTGAAATGGATATTTTACATTCAATATTTTCAACTCCTTTCAAATGTATGCGTTTAGTATATATTATAAAAACGCAAATATAAATTTCAAAATGCTTAGTGTATATATTCTATATAAACAGTATATAGTAATTTTTATGGCTGGGCTATATTATACAAATTTTTTATACTAAAAACACTCATTTGAGTGGTTTTTAGTCTATCCATCTCTAATTCTTTGACCATAATTTTTATCTTTTCGCTTCTCTGAACTAGCAGTATCCAGACATATTTTCTCTTAGTACTAGGAGCTTTCAGGATGTAATATGCTATTCATTTTAACTTTACATTCTATAACATAAATCGCCATTTTTCTATTAATGCTCACACTGCTTGCAAGGGTGCAAAAGACTTCTCGAATTTTCGGCTAAAGATATTTTACCTTGTCTTAAAAAGTCATTATGGCATTTCTAGGAACACCGGTAGCTTCCGATACTTGTAAAACGCATTTTTCGCCCTTGATGTTCATATAGATGAATCTGACTATAGAATGCACAGAGTCCATCTCTTGACTATCATACCAGTCTTTTTCTTCGAATACTACATCTTTATCCTTGTCAGTATTTTTAATCTTATTTTCAAAACATACTCCTTCATATTGTGAATATACTATTTATGAAATTTCTTTTTATACTTTTATCTTCCTCTGTATAATCTTTTTCTCAGATATTTTTCCTATCTACTGACAGTTTCTTAAGTAATTCATCATATTCAGTTAATATAGATTTTTGTTCTTTAATCTTTGAGTAGGTTCTTGATGGATATTTTCGTCATAGTTTGTAGATTTTGATATTTATTTTCATCATTTTTCTGCTTTTATTAATCAAGTTTTTGTTACTTGAGATTTTGCTAGAAAAATCAAGAGAGAGATATTTTACACCTTGTTTTGCTTTTTCCATATATTATATCTATGTCTTTCAGCTAATATACCTGTCTTACGTTCAGCCGATTTTAACAAAGATTCCTTAGTAGAATCTATAACTATATTGTTTAGAGAGTTTCTATGTTTATCTGGGATTTCACATCTTGATCTTTTTATAGATGTAATCTCATCTACCTTTAGACAGTTCTTGTCTTGAGGCTGTGGCTATGCCTTTTTAGCAAACATCTTCATAAGCGTTGTTACGTCCTGTGAGACATCATTTTTCATTGGAATTATCCTTCTACTCTCATCTTCTACCTCCGTGCAAAATTAAATAAATATACAAATCTTTATATACATAATTATACAACTTTTATTACTATTTTGTCAAAAGTAAATTTAGTATAAATGTGTGTTTTACAACTTGTGATAAAATATATTCAGGTGATTATTATATTTAATATTACTTGAAATTATATCTATGATTTATTGACAATGTGGATTTTAATGATGATAATACGCATAAAATAATTCAAAAATTATTTTTAGTTATAAATTATACCAAAATTAATATTAAAAAGGAGAAAAAGTATGTTTGAAGCGGAAAGAAAAGAACTAGAAAATGTTAATACTTAGAAACTTACATCAAAAACAAAAGAGTTATAATATTAAAATACTTAAATGAACATTTAAAAGAACATCCATAGTGTGATGATATGTACTCATATTTTCAGCAAATAAAATAAATCTTTCGCTTACTACGATATACAATACTATAAATATATTTAAAGATAAAAATTATAAGTGCAGTAAAGATGTCAAATGGTGAGTATAGATATGAAAATATAGATTCTCATACATTTTGAATGTAATAAAATGCAATAAAAGCATATATAATATGAACCTATGAGCGAAGACTTTGACAAGAATGGGGATTTAAAATACAAGAAGAGCATGTTTTATTTACAGGAGTTTGTCCTGAATGTAAGTAATGGAGGTGTAATTTGAGTATAACAGCCAAAACTTTATATTTGCATTTGTGCTTACGTTATTTGTAGGTATATCTACGGAATAGGTGGAATAAGCCGTACTTAAAAGTAAAATAACAAATATGTAAAATTTTTGTCAGCTTCTCTTGGTTTTCGGTGGGGTGATGATATATGTTTCGTTTGTTGAGATTTTGCAGAAGGCACACATTCCTGATAAATCATATTGGAGATGGAAATATAATATCTGTAGTTTCTGGAGGTATAGCTTTGATAGGTATAATAGATAGGCTTATACCAAGAAGAAAATCCGGAAATAGTAGATATATCTCATATAGATATGGTATGTAGAATAGATGAAAATTCGAAAGAATGTCAAGAACTAAAATACATTAAATAATAATAAAAATAATGAACTTAAAGAACAGGTATTTTTCTGCATTGGCAATAGCTATACACAATTTTCCAGAAGGTATGGCTACGTTTATAAGTGCTCTTAGTGATCTAAATTAGGGGTAACAATAGCAATAGCAATAGCTATACACAATATACCGGAGGGAATAGCGAGTAGCTGTACCTGTATATTATGCTACTAATAACAAAGCTAAAGCAATATTATATGCTTTTTATCTGGAATAGCAGAGCCTATAGGAGCATTAGTAGGTGGACTTATATTACTACCTTTTTAAATGATGCTGTAATGGGAATGGTGTTTTTGTATTGTTTCAGGTATAATGGTATATATATCATTAGATGAGTTACTACCAACAGCAGAAAAATATGGAGAACATCACATAGCTATATATGGAGTTATAGCTGGTATGTTTGTTATGGCAATAAGTCTTTTTGATATTAGCGTAAGGAGATAGTATGTATATATGTGCTTGGTATAGGTTTCTACGGTAATATTGATAACATGACATTTGCTTGTTATAATGCTATACAAGAATCGCAAGTTATGATTGGGTATGACAAATATATAAAACAAAATATCTGAAGTATAAAGGACAAACAGATTATATTCTAGTTCTATGATGGGTGAGATAGATAGATGTAAAAAGCTATAGAATATGCAAAACAAGGGAAAGTCACAAGCGTGATATGTTCTGGGATAGTGGTATATATGCTATGTCAGGACTTATACTGGAGCTTTGCTGATAATACTATAGATATAAAAATAATACCTGGAGTTACTTCATCTACTCTTGCAGCGTCTATATTGGGAGCACCCTATCATCATGCGATGAGTTGTAGTATATCTCTTAGTGATCTTATGACTCCTATAGATTTAATATACAAAGAGTAGAGCTTGCAAGTATGGGAGACTTTGTAATATCTATATATAATCCTAAGAGCAGAAGCGAACATTTAAAAATACAGTTGATATAATATTAAGATATAAAAGTCCAAAAACAGTAGTGGGTATAGTGAAAAAGCATATGATATAGAACAGGAAGTATATATAACTACACTTGATATTATAGATTATGACAAAGTAGAATATGCATACTATACTTATAATGGAAATAATACGACATATATGAAATATGGAAGATGATAACTCATAGGGGGCTATGAAGAAAAATATAAAAGGGTGCTTTATGGCTGAAAATATGGATAATAGGTGCATAGTAGAGCCTTATATTATTGCAGAATCTTTGCTAAAAATAAAAAGGATATAATAATAACTGTAGCTACAGACTATGGATATGAAGAATTTTTCAGTATTTAAAAAGAATTTAGTAAAAGGCAGAAAGTATGGATGAAGAACAAATGATTACATTTTTGCAAAAGAAAATAATATATCTATAATAGCAGACGTATCACATCCATACGCAAAAAGAAGTCACTAAAAATGCTATTAACGCATCAAAAGACATTAGGAATAAGATATTTTAGATATGGAGAAAAATACTGATAAAAGATTATAATTACGACAAAATATATTATGTAGATTCTCATAGAGAGATGCAATAGCATTTATAAAAGAAAAACAATTTTTCACGAGTATTACTTACTTACAGGCGTAAAAATGTTATGGATTATATATCTTTGTGTACACAAAACTTGTTTGTAAGGATATTGCCAAGAAGTGAGCATATAAAATCGCTTGAAGATGTCGGTTTTTATCAGGGAATATAATAGGTATGTGCAAGGTCCTTTTTCTATGAAATGAATATAGCTACTATAAATTACACAAAAAGCAGATGTACTTATAACAAAACAAAATTGGACAAGCTGGAGGGTATAGTGATGAAAAATAAGGGCTTGCATAGATATGGGAATATCAATAGTTGTAATAAAATAGACCTGATGTACTACTGTGATGATAAATATTCAGGGCATACAAGAACTAATATCAAAATATTAACCATATAATTATGAAAAGTATTACAAAAATATTAAAAAGTATTATAATATTTTGTGGTATAATTATACCATGCATGATTTATTTATGGTTGATTAATGAATATGATATTCGTGAAAGGTAGCGCTTATGAAACACAGGAAGTATTTACTAGCTATCACTTTAGCATCTATGTGTACTAGCTATGCTTATGCAGATAGTGATATAACTGATATGTTGTTTGCTAATACTAAGCAAGATGATGTTATATTTGAAATTAAAGTTGAAAATATACAAGAGAAGACTACAAAAGAAATAGATAGTAAAACAAAACAAGATGTTGATATTTTTGTAGAAAAGGCTATAGAAAAGCTAGAGTAGAAGAAGAAAACAAGAGGCTGATAGAAGAAGAAAAAGAAAAACAGGAAGAGCTTAGAAAAAGAGCAAGAAAAGAAAAACAGGAAGAACTTAGAGAGCAAGAACTAAAAAGAGCAGAAAAGGAGGGAAAAGAGCTATGACGAGATCTGAGATATACAAGTATCTGCTTCAGATATGACAAATTGTCTAAAAACTTTGCTTGGAGTTCCTTATGTTTTGGGGAGGTACTAGTACTCGAGGGTTTAGATTGTTCAGGGTTTGTACAAAAAGTATACAATAAATTTGATATAAACCTAAAAGGACTACTTATGATCAAATAACTCAAGGAACTTCTGTAGAAATTAGAAAATCATAAAAGAAAATGACCTTGTGTTTTTGATACTAGAGCAGCTTATAATTTAGCAAAGAAAAATAATATTACATCTGTAGATTCTCTAAGTGATGTAATAATAAATGAAAGTGAAAAGAATGTAAAAAGTGCTGTACCCTACAGAGCCTACACATGTTGGCATATATATAGGGGATGGTAAGATAATACACGCGTGTGCATCTAAAAACAAACTGTTATAGAATACTTTTGGATAATGGATATTTTAAAGAGAATAGTGGATATAAGACGTTATAAATAAAAGGAGATATGTATGTCCGATTTGCCCTGATAATGCTATTGGTAGTATTAGTCGCTATGTCAGCCTTTTTCTCATCAGCAGACATCACTCAGCGGGAATATGAGCAGATAAGATTAAAACATCGCAGAAAATGTAAAAATGCTGATATACTAGAAAAATTGTATGAAAATAGCGATAGGTTAATGGGCAATCTTATAGGATATACAGTGAAAATGTAGCAACATCATCAATAGCTACTACTATAGCTACAAACAAATTGCAAAATGCGAGTATAGGTATAGCAGTAGGTCTTACTACTCTTAGTAATACTTATTTTGGAGAGATTACGCCCAAGATTTAGCTCTTGAAAAATTCTGAGCAAATATCTCTTGCTATAGCTCCGATAATATTGTTTTTAGTTAGAGAATATACACCTGTGTTAATTATATTAAATGCTTATATCAGCTATGATATCAAAATTTTTAATTGCGCAAAGCTTGAATCAAAAACCTACTATAACACAAGATGAATCACATAGTAGATGTGTCAAGCTGATGGAGGGATAGCTGGGAAGTAGATGAAACTGAGATGATTCAAAATATCTTCGGAGTTTAAAAGATTTAACAGTAGAAGATATAATGGATACAAAAGAAGAGATATAGTAGCTGTAAGCACTGATATGAGCTATCAGGAGATAATAGATATATTCAAAGAAAAGCAACTATCAAGATTACCTGTATATACAGATACCAGCAGATGATATAGTAGGTTTTATTGTATGCAAAAAGTGTATTTTTGGCGAAAATAAATAAGAGGTACGATATACAAGACATAATGAGGGAGCCTGTATCGTTAATGAATTTGTAAAAATATCAGATTTTTCAAAAATGCATAAGACTCATATAGCAATAGTATTGGATGAATATGGTTGGAGTAGCTGGTATAGTTACTGTGGAAGGTTGATAGGTCTATAGTAGGCGATATATACGATGAATATGACCAAAAGAATGAAGATTTTCAAAAATTGAAAGATATATATATGTTATAAATGCTAACTCAAAAGTTAGATGATGTACAAATGCCTTACTTGGAATAGAGTTAATATCTAATGATTACGAATCGTGAGTGGATATATAATGGATAAAATGGGAAAATACCAAAAAGAGGCGTGTTTTGGAAGAAGAAAAACTTAGATTTCTTATGAATTATGGATAAAAATAGAATAAATAAAAATAAAAAGTTATAAAAGAGGCATATATATACATATAAACCTATGACATATGTATTGCTAGGGCTTAAATGTGTATAGCTTTTGAAAACCTTTAGTCTTATACTAGCTGAAAGTATTGCTGATAGTATGTCTGTGGGAATAAACATAAGTACAGCACCTTTTCAGTGGTAGAGTGAATAAAAACACGTTTTTACCTAATACAAAAACCATTATAACGCATAAAGATATATAAAAGCCTATAGTGTATACAACTATAAGACCTAACATATTAGCTATAAAAAGTTTTTAAAGTTTTTGTTTATTTTTCAGAAAATTTTTCCTATTATGTAAGCAGCTACGCAAAAACCTATTATATATCCAAAAAGTAGGTTTGTAAAACGTAGGAAACACCACCACTTTTTGTAAATACGGGAGCACCCATAAGACCTATAAATATGTATGCAAAATACACTATAAAACCTAATCTACTGCCAAGTAATAAACCGCCATAGCTGTAAAAACCACTGCATAGTAAAAGGTACTAGGGCCCTGGTATTTTTATAAATGCGCCTACACACTACTAATGACGCAAAAAGTGAACAAAGAACGAAGTGATTTTTGTATCAAGTAAGACCGATATCCATAATAATCTCCTATTTATTAAAAAATTTTTATATTTTTGCAATGAAGATTATATCACAAAAAACAGTTTGTCAATATATAAAGCTATTTAAGTTGACAAATATTGTAAAAAGTCAAACATTTTTGACACAAAAGCCTATAATATAATTTTGATTATTGTATATCATATTGTTATTTCGATTATAGGTATATATGTATATATAAACATACTTTTGGTTTACTAGTAAATTATATTTTTGTTTATATCTTTTGGTAATTTATTGTAAAAATTCTTCAGCATAAATTTTTATATCATTATTGAGATAATTGTAGTAGTGTCTAATATTAACTTTTATATCAAAATCTTGTATACTCATAATTGAAATGTTTTGATATATTCATCATAATTTTTGTTCTACAGAAGTTTCTATTTTTATAGATTCAATGTATTGATTGTTTATAAGTATACAAAAGTAGTTCTGGAGAAAATCCTTCTTTCAGATAAAAAGTACTTTTTAATAAAGAAATTTTATTTCGCCATTTTTGTCTACTGCCTTATTTTTAGGTAACAGTTTTCTATTTTCTTGAAAATTATCTGTAGCTATTCAAAAATTAAATGAAGTATATAAAGTTTTTAAAAATATTTAATTAATTCTTCACAGTCTTTTGATTTATATAATTCAAAATCATTATTCATATATATCTCAATAGTCTATATCACTTAAATAAATTGTTTCTCCAGCATCTTTTTGCAACTCATATTGCTAATAGCTATCCTATACCATCCTTAACATAAAAATTATTATTTCTAGGAAGAAGCTGTTTTATAGAAGTTTCTGTTATATTCTTATTTACTTGAATTCTATAAAGATTATAAACTTTTACATTCATTGAAACTGAATCAACTCAGTCTAATCGTATATTTTTTGTATTAAAACTTTTAGCATTATTTTTCCTTTTTACGTCTCTCTCTATTTTATATAATAATGAATAATAATTATTATAAGTATAGTAATATTATTTTAATTAAATTTTTAATGTAAAAAGTCAAACATTTTTGACATAGAAGCCTATAATATAATTTTGATTATTGTATATCATATAACAATATACTAATTTTTATCTTTTCTAAATCTTATTATATCACTTGACTTTCTTTTTATACTTTTTGTCACAAATCTGTTGTAGCATAACATAAAGCTATTATTTAAGTTGACAAATATAAAACATCATGTTTTTAATGTAATAGCTATTATGTAGATGTATACAATATTTTAGAATTTTATGCTAATTTAAAATATTGTATAAAAAGTATATTTGTATAATTTTGCTAACCTATAAATTTAATGATTTTTAGCGCATTATAATTAGCTTTAATAGTGTAAGAAATATCGTCATCATAGAGCGGTACTTACAAAATATAGCCTCAAATTGTGCCGGTGCCAATAATATATTTTGTTCTAACATGGGTTGAAGTGCTTAGAGTATAGTATAGTATTACTGGTTTGAACATCTTTGTATGTTTTGACTTCTTTATCTGTATAAGCACATCATGAGATAAAAATCTATTTATTTTAAAATTCAGATTTAATTCTTGCATATTTTTGTATAATCCTTGTTCTAAAAGTTTTTGCTTTTTCTTCTAACTCTGTATATATATTTTTATTATCTCTTAATTTTTTGTAAGATTTTCAGTCCTACGCTCATAAGCTGAGGATTACCGGATAATGTACCTGCTTGATATACACCGCCAATTGGACATACCATACTCATTATATCTTTTTGTCCGCCATAAGCACCTACAGGCAGACCACCACCTATTATTTTACCAAAACATACCATATCAGGCTCTATACCAAGGACTTCGCTCAGCTCCTCCATATGCTAATCTAAACCAGTTATTACTTCATCAAATATTAGTATTATATTTTCTAGTTATTTCTCTGAGTTCCTTCATAAATTCTATATCAGGGCATACCACTCCCATATCCTGCCAGGCTCTGTTATATACAAAGCTATTTCGTCATTCTCTGTTATAGCTTTTTACAGATTCTATATCGTGTATGTGCATACTATAGTATTTTCTACAAACAATTTAGGGACACCAAGACTTGTAGGTGTATTAAATGTCAGTGAACCTGAACCAGATTTTACAAAGTAAACTCATCGCTATGCCCATGCGCATCCCTCAAATTTTATTATTTTATTTATTTGTATATCACTTGCTACTCTTATAGCCGACATAGTAGCTTCTGTACCTGAATTTTACCATTCTTACCATTTCTACAAGATTTATATGCTTCAGATATCATTTGAGCCATTTGTGGTTCAACATAAGATGGCACGCCATAGGTTATACCATTTTCTATAGATTTTATAAATTCATATTTCATTATCATTGTGCTAAACAAGTGGTCCCCAAGAGCTATATATAGTCTATATACTTATTTTGAATCTATATCGTATGTATAAGCTCCATTTGCTTTTTCTATTACTACAGGAAATGTATTTACGCTGTGAAATGCTCTTACAGGGCTATTTACTCCACCTGGTATAAATTCTTGCTTTTTGTTAAAAGCTGACAAAGATTTTTCTCTATTCATTTTATTATCCTCTTTTTATTTGTATATTTTACTATTTTATCACAATATTTATATTTTATGCAAAGATTAATAAAAATAAAATTTTATTATCAATTACGAAATAAAACACCTGTATTATCAATTGCTAATACATAAATTATAAATATCAAAATTAACTTTTTCAAAATATGTGTTGACTTTTTATGGATATAATATAATTATCAATTAGCTATTATCAATTACAAATGGATAAACTAAATTTTTATATTTACATTTTGAATAATAAGATAATATGATATTGTTAAAGAGATAGCTAATTAACATTTTTAAATTATATTTAGGGAGGACATTATGATAACTTCACTGTTAAGAAAACAAAAGAGTATGGGCATTTGTGGGAGGACTTGTAACAGCAAAAGTATTAAAAAGCGATACGGTACATGATTTTGCGGTAAAAACTATGGCTGAAAAGTATGAAGATACAAGCGTAAAAGAAAAATGCAAAACATGAAAAGAAGGCAGAAGATTTGTGTTATGAAGAAGAAGCTACTGTAGTGAGGGCAGTAGAATGGATTATGAAATAATATATGATAAAAGGGTAATAGGCTAAGAGTAAGATATGGTGCATATGCATTTGATGAGATATTCTGCTATGGGGCTTGGAGCAATATTTAGAAACTTTTGATTATATTGATGACGTGAAAATAAGCACAAACAATGCCTATGCATTTATTATAAAGAGAAAATAAAAATGAAGTGCTGAATCAATTAAATCCAAGTATCTAAGGAAAAACTAAAACAAAATAGCTTACTGTAGATGAAGAACTAGAAAAGCTGAACAGAACTTTTAAAGAAGAAAGTGGCATCAATGGTACTGAAAAAATTATGATACCTATAATATTCCCACAAAATATAGGGGAATTTGATTACTGTATTAAGAGCATATAGTTTGTGTAAAATCAGGACTTAATTCATTATCGAATGGAATATAGATGTCAATGTGTTAGATGCTACTTCTATATCAGCACTATCACATTGACAGGTGATTATGCTACTGCTAACTCTATAATGTTCTTGTTAAACTTCGTCTTTACTAGAAGATTATACTATGCGTTCTGCTAATCTACAGTGTAAAATCTTTAGAAATAAATGTGAGATGGCAGTATGGGTACTAGAAAATGATCGAGAAGTTAAAAAGCCTATGGAGTCTAGTGGAAAAAGGGCACGATATAGTAGTAGTAAGAACAGGTACTATGATACCTATAGATGGAACTATAGTATCTGGTGAGGCTATCGATAAACAAGTCTGAGTATGACTGGAGAATCTCAAAGTGTAGAAAGACAAATGGTTCATCTGTATATGCAAGGTTGTGTTGTAGAAGATGGTAGTATAAATGTACGAAGTGACAGCTATAGATAATCAGACTAGAATAAGCAAGATAATAGATTTGATAGAAAAGTCTCAAGATTTAAAAGGCGAATATACAACAAAAGTGCGCAAAAGGTACACGATAGTATGGAGTACCTTTCAGTTTACTTTCTTTTGCGGGCGTGTATATGTTTACAAATATAACAAGAGCAATGGCTGTACTTATGGTGGATTATTCTTGTGTGCCATAGTTATCTACACCTATAGCAGCCGTCATATCAGCTATGAAAGAAGCATCGCTTAATAAGATAGTGTAAAAGGTGGTAAGTTTTTGGAAGAGTATGCAAATGCTGATACGAATAGTATTTGATAAAACTGAGTGCTCTTACGAAATGCTACACCATCCTTTGCACAAATAATACCGTTTTATGGTTATACACAAGATGAAGTGTTAAAGAGTGCGAAAGCTTGTCTGAGAGAGCATTTTCCACAGGCTCAGTAGCTAGGAAGGCCATGGTAAAATGTGCTGAAATGATATATATAATTCATGAGAGAAAATCATCTTTGAGGTGGGAATAATGATAGTAGCACTATGGTATAGCATCGAGATGTGGACGGACAAAAGAGCTTTGATAGGTAGTAGGAGCATTTTATAAGAAGATGATGAGCATATAAAATTAACTGACGAACGAAACACAGATATTGGAGAAAACAGATGCCAAAGAATATTCAAATTTATTCTTAGCATTGGGGAGCTGATAATAGGTAGCCACTAAGTATGAGAAGATCCCACGAGGAAGGGCAAAAGATGGTATAATAGCGTTGAAGAAAGAAAATGGATTTCAGAATGTAGTTATGATTGACGGGTGATGAGTGACGTGGTGGCACAATCAGTATGTAGCTGATAAATCGTGCTATTCACAGGTAGTACCTGATGGTAAGTACAAAATAATAGAGAGCTAAAATCTCGGGGTAGTGAGTGATGGTAGAGATGGTATAAATGATTCTCCTGCTCTAGCGAGAAACGAGATGTATCTATGACTATGAAAGATGCTTCTGTTGATAGCATAGAGAAGTTGACACTAAATATTACTTTTATTATCTAGTAATTTAAAAGACTAACTTGTGTTGTTAAAGAGGGTGTCTAAAGAAATTATTCAAAAGAATAAATAGCAACTATGACTTTATAGTAAGGTTTCAATTCAGCTCTTATAGTGTTAGTATGTTTGGAGTGCTTGGTCCATCTACTACAGCACTTATACACACAATGTATCTGCAGTAGCTATATCAGCAAACTCTACAAGATTGTTGAGAAACAAAATTAATGAACCTGAATAAACAAATTATGATGATGGTGGTTCATCAATGGTGTTAGTATAAGTAAAAATCTCTCTAAATATTAGTTTATTACTATTTAGAGATGTTATCATATGATGAATTACAAATAATATTGCGACACTTAGAGTAACTAAGTTCGTGCATAAAGACGTCGAAATGGAGTTGAGATATTATAGACATTTTCACGTACGTTATTAAGCTCCGTATATTTTTAATTAACTCTTTCGATGTCCAATTTTAGCTAAGAAATCTGTTTTCTTCACGGATAATATCCCTCAATAATCCATTTGAATTTTCATTTAGAAGATACTGCAGTATCTAATTCCCAATGACCAAATTCCTCTCTTTTTAGCTTTGTGGTCTCGTATCGGAGGGTTTCAATATTAATTTACCCCTAGTTTTCTTTAACTTTTCTTGATTTTCCTTTTCTTCTAAGTTTACCCATATCATTTGATAGTAGCTGAATAAAAGCCAATTATATATGGTCTTAAAGGATACAACTTTAAGATGGTAGAAAGTGATCTGTTCGGGTGACCATTTGGGAATTCAATTTGACCAACTTCATTGTATCCTTAGCTCATGTGGCTTTGCTCTTTCTGCCTTTTTGTAATGATTTGATATCTTTATCTTTATTTACGCCTGACTGCAGAATAAATGTTGTTGCATGCTCAATTCCTCTAGAAAATAGTATGGAGTGATGAAAGCCTAGTTTCAGCTATTCTTCTGAGAAGAATAGCCCTCTTAACCTAATACCTCTATCTTATTTCTATCATTTAGTGTAATGTGTTTGTAGCTCATGCACTAACCTCCGTGTGTGTTTTGTTGTTATTAACATTTACACGAAGTTAGTCTCGAGTTTTTACCCATTATTTAAGATGTCGACATTTAATACAACTTATTATAAATAAAGAGGTATAAAGCTGTAATAAAAGTTAAAATCCTAATATTTTCACCAGCTAAATTTGCAGAATAATAAGGATGAGAAATCTGGGATTGTACTAGTCCCATCCGTAAACTAACCCAGAATTGAACAAGAAATTGAAAGCTGTGAGCAGTTTGCCATGAGGCATAGCTGTTTCCTCTAAATTAGCGATAATTTGAGGAATATGGGTTAAAAGCACACACAGCCCAGCCTAAATGCTCCAGTGAACCAACAATAGTGTTAATTTTCTCGATTCGTAAATTACCTCCTTTTTATTTTAAGCTATGTTTATACGTGGTGCTCCCGCTTTTAGAAGTGGGAGCTTCTTGGAAATATCGCTTTCTTCTATTAGCCAAATATGTGTTACCAAGCACTTCGGGCAGTCCTGCCTGATGTTACTGGTATTATACTATATAATAGTGTTGTTTCAGTTATGTTCTGCAATTCAATACTCTCTTGTGAAAGAGGAGATGAATGCCAAATGTTAAGAAAATTGAAAAACCCGAGCACTTCTGGGGCAAATCTGAATGTTTACGATATACTTTGTTAGAAACATAACTGCCTTTTTCAAAAAGATGAGGGCAGTTGTGAAGATAGTAAGCTGCTCAAAAATTTGTTTTCAAAGCTTGTTTCTTCTTATGTCTATAATATGAGGCGAAAGCAAGGCATCATCAATTTTGCAGCTTAATGCTCTTGCCATCAAATCCACTGATTACAGGGTGTGTTTTGTCGTTATTAACATTTTACACGAAGTTAGTATGAGTTTTTAGTATTTAGATGTCGCATTTGAATTTTACAACTTATTATATTAAAATGATTTTTATATAATCATGTCAAGAGAACATCTGCTATAGTATTATTCACAGCCAGCGAGATATGAAGACATTCTACTGAAATTTATAAAATAAAACTATAATAATATATTCAGTTAAATTTATATTATACTATCCTTGAAATCAAACTTCTCTGAGTTAACTTCAGATGTTCTTATTACTTTTACTTTTATTTTTATCACCTATAGCGTATACCACTAGTTCTACCAATAGCTCCTGAAAGTTTACCTCCATCTAAATCATACATGTCATCAAGCATATCACATATCTTGCAAAGACATTCGACTGTATTTTTCAAGTCGTGCGAAATATACCAAAATTAATGTAACGAAGATATGACAGCGTCGAAATGTACTCGACCTACAAATTTTTCATATATTGAGCTCTAAGGTCATCTACTATTCTTTTCTACGTCATCTGCTTTTACTTCCATGAGTGATGATTGCATTCTGACTGATTTGGCAACTCTCAAGATGGTTTGAAGCGTGTATCTATTTTGCCATCAAAGAATTCTTTTATAATTCTGTGTATCTGTAAATCTGGATATCTTCTTATAGGTGATGTGAAATGGCAATAATAATATGGTGATAAAGAGAAAAATGACCGGGCAAACTTCGCTATATCTGGCTAATGATCTGAAGTAATGTGTACACTTCTTCTTCTTTGATTCGAGATAGTTTGTCCTAACAAGTCTTGTAGCTGTTTTGAGATCGCATCATCGTCTATTCTCGGTTTGTGATTATACGTTCTAGTACGGGAGTTAGTTTTAGTTTATCTACATCAGGATGTTCGTGTACTCTATGTGCAAAAGTGTAGCATGTTAGCAGAAAAGATTGCTCTGCTACTGTTTCGTTAGCTATTAACATAAAATTCTTCTATCGTACATTTCCAATACGTCTTTCGCTGGGTCTTACATCTATGAACATTTTTATTTTCATCCATTTCTATAGAGCTTTCTGAGGAAATTAAAATCCATAGCTCCTCTATCAAATCTACGTGGTACTCCTAGATAGTTTTCTGCTGGTAACCAATAAATCTCTTAGTTGTTCACCTGTAGCACAGTTTGATCTTGATTTTCTAAAATCTGACACTTTCTGTATATACTAATCTTACGCATATGAAATTTTATAACAGATTTTATTATTTGACTATCTACTACTTTACCTTTTTCATTTATTTTCCATTATACAAAGAGAGGTGTAAACCTATCAACATATTGAGATGTGGTGAGCATACTCCATTTGAGCAATTTTCTTTCTGGTAACATGGGTACTACTGTATATCTACTAGATAAAGCTGATGTTGCACGATTGAAAGCTTCACTATCCAAGTGCAGTATTTTCTTTTGACGTATTCACGGAATACGTCTGCTATATGTACGCGCTCTAATTTATGGTTTCCGTTATCTAATTTTCTATGAGATATTGCGCTCATCTAAGTCTTTTGCATCCCAACCATCTGTAGTAAATATAAACTCGTCCAGTTGAGCTAAAACTGTCTGTCTTCAGATATATATATCTTCCAGAAATTCTGTTAGCCTCTCTCTTAAAACTTTGTTTTGGGGAAAAGTATCACTTAGTTTATTTTTCTTCACAAGCTTTGAAATATACATCACATTATCGATGTGTAGCTATTATTATGTAATTCTACCTTCAGCTATCATTTGTGGATATTGCAAGAATTTCACACTCTACCATATCTCCTTCTTTGCACCGTGTGCATATATGCTATATATATATCTGATGTTATTTTTCTAGTTGATGGTATTACAGACACCAAAATCCTTTTGCTTTTGGTAGCGACCTATCCCACAGTCTGGATACTTCTTTCAAAGATACCTCTGACCATTTCGCCCTCAGCTGTATTTTCATTACCTTCTCGTTATTTTTACAAGGACTTTATCTTTTATCCATAGCAACAGATGAAGATATCTGACTATAAACCTAGCTCTTTTCGTCAAGTGATGGACGGCCTGAAATGCACAGCCTTTTTGATTCATAAGTAAAACACCTGTTTTTATATCCCAGCTTTTCAGGGTACAGTGTATGTTTGTTTTTAAGGCGACTACGCATTAAAGTCCATCTTTTACCATATCATCTAGTGTAGTAGGCCCATTTTCTATCATCATAATCACCTAAGCTGAGTCGCATATCTCAGGTACACTCATAGGGTTTCAGCATCTTTTGTGAAAAGATGCTGTATTATGTGTGTTATTGTGGTATTATCCATTTGTAACCCACTATATCTTATGAATGACTATATCCCTCAATGTTGACTTGTTGCTATTTTTAAAATGCTTGTATAAACATACAAAATAATAGCCCTATTTAAAATTACATTTAAAAATGATAGATTGTCAAAGGATTAGAGTGCAGCACTAATTAGTGTGGTTGTCAGATTAATACCATACAGAAAAGATAACTAGGTGTTTACGAATCAAATTGAATTTTATATAAATTTGTTTCTTCTGCTATAATAAGTATTATTTTATAAATTAATATGAATAATAAATTTCAATAATCTATTAAAATTATAATCTCTTTGCAATATCATGTTCAAATTTGACAACTCTTTTTGATTTGTGTTAGACTTGGTGCAAGTGTTAATCTAGATTCTATATCTTGTTACTTGTTTTGTTGTTATAAATACATAAATGCATATGATGTTAAAGAAACTACTATGGTTTTTAGATGTCTAATGGACAATTAATTAATACAGAAACACATGATGATATATATTGAAGAAGTAATGAATTTAAAAAGAAAATAAACATATTTTCCGAACATGAGACATCAATTATTTCTGGTGCAGGGCGGTATGTAAATGTGCACAAGATTGGAATAATTATTATATTTCCTATAACATCATAGCTTAAAAGCTATAGGAAAAGATATCTATTTAATGGGGGACTTCTAGTGTGGAGAAATGTTGAAGTAACAGGTAGTAGTGTACACATTATCTGAACAAACATTTATGTATCCATTCTCCAAGGTTAAATAAAGTGGTTTATGCCTTCCCAAAGATATGTATGTAGGTAACTCAAAACAAAATTTACAATAGTAGCGTTGGTGAACGCATGTAGCACTAATACTGGGAGGAGGCTTTTACGGCTGTTCATCTGGGTTCCGAAAACATTTTTCAAGACGATTATGTTTTAATAGAGCAAACTATACACTTGAAAAGAATATTACGTCCAAAATAGGAAATTGAAGAAGTATTTATAAAACAATATAATCCACAGTAATGACTATTTACATATAATGAAAATATTAACATACAAAAATCATTAGTCGATTTAAAGTGCAGACAATGAAGACATTCCATTTATCGTTGTCCGGCATCATAAATTCTCAGTAGATGAAGAAATAAAAATATATTTAAATTTTCGTTTGAAGTGTACTAAATACAATGGTCAACTATCTTCAATATATTCTGGCACTGTGATGAGAAAAGTTTGGACACCATCGGGTTATGTGATAAAATGCCTGTAAATGTGGATGTTATAAAAATATTTTGATTATAATAAAAATTATAAAATAAATTTAAAAATAATGTTTCATACAAATTTATTTCGAATACTTCTATAGATATTTGTAATAATAAACTTTTTCATTGTTATAAATCAGATAATATTAATGCTGGGATTTGTGGTTTTTAACTACTAAAAAGTATAAACTGACCTTATAATGAGATAATATATATAATTTCTTTTCAACAATATGTTCATAGTATATATGCCAGATGAAAAATTACATTAGTATATTGGAAAATAATATGATTTTTAATAAATAATTGCAATAAATATAGGTTTATTTATCAATAGTGGGTATAAGAACACCCTAGTCATTGCAAAGACGTAAATATATCAAATTTTCTAAATCTTTCATAGTTTCTTAGTCCATAAGATATTTCTTTTTATTATGATTATATTTTTACTATCATTTCAACTATATATTTCTCATCCTCCATGTTATTATACGCTATATTTTATAATATATTTAAGTTACATTTTCCTTTCTTTAAGTAAAAATATATATATCTGCTTCTCAATGAAAAATTTTTATATTGAGAAGCGGATATGTCAGTACAATCAAGAATATATTTAAAGATGATGTTCTTGTTGAACTCAAAAACAACTTTATCAATATTATCTAAAAACAACTCTCCTTCATACAAACCAAAAATTTCTTTTTCGTCATAAATAGATTTACTTTTATAATAATTTATAAAAATAGCTGAATTAAGATAAGTGATTTAAATATCAATGTTTACTAGAATTAAAATGAAATACTAAGGATATAAATTATCGAAATAATTAAAATTTTTAAAAAGTATTGACTATATAAAAGAATATAATATTTGTGGTAAAATATAAAGATTATATAAAATTATATAAGGATATATTATGTATTTAAAAAGCTATAGAAATAAAAAGGATTTAAGTCGTTTGTGAAAAAGACGGTGATAAATTTACAAAAGGTATGAGTAAGTATAGTTGGCCAAATAGGCTCAGGTAAAAGCAATATATTAGATGCTATTAGATGGGTTTTGGGTGAGCAAAGTCTCAAATCTCTTCGTGGTGATGGAGGATGTAATGTTGCGGGCACTCTTACTAGAGTCAATTGGGATACTGCGAGTAACACTTTTGATGAATAATGAAGATAAAAATTGATATAGAGTATACAGAACTAGCTATAAAAGAAAGGCGTACAGAAGTGGAGAAAGCCAGTTTTTATTAATGATAAGAGATGTAGATTAGAAGGATATAAAAGAGTTATTACTTGATACAGGTGCTATGGGAAAAAGAGGGTTACTCTATAATATCTCAAGGTAGGATAGATGAGTGATAAGTAGTAATGGTTATCAAAAAGAGCATTATTAGAAGGAGGCTATGGGATAACAAAATATAGATATAAAAAGAAGAAGGGAGTCTATCTAGTGCCACTGAAAACCTTGAACGTATAAATGACACATATCAAAGTTGAAAAGTCAAATAAAGACCTCTTAAAATACAAAGAAAAAGGCACAAAAGTATATAGAATACAAAAAGAGCTTAAAAGCTCAAGAGATAAACAAAAATATTGCAAACAAATGAACAATATGAGAAAAGAATTAGAAGAAATAATAAAAGACAGAAAAAGTATACAATTACAGATACATGAAAAGATATTAAAGAATTGACGGAAAAGTATACAAAATTTACTGATGAACAAGAGTTTATAATAAGAAAAAGAAAATGATTTACATACAGAAAAAATTCGAGTAAGTGAAAGTATCAATCAAAATAAACTGGAAATTTCATTAAAAAGAAAGTATAAAATCATTATTAAAAATAATGACTTATTGAAAGAACAGTTACTACAAGATGATACACAAATAAGTATAATAAAAAGAAAAACTTTCATCTATGTGTGTCAACAAGATACTATAAATAAAAATATAAAGAGATCAATACAAGAAGATATAAAACAAGCTCGGGATATAAAAAGAGATTGAAGAAGAAAAATACAAGCTATAAATATAGAAATTAGATGAGACAAAAATCGAGAACTTTACAAACGAGATATATCTAGATTAGAGACTAGAATGGAGTTTGTGAACAAAAATATAAAAAGTTTTGAACAAGAAATTTGAAGAATATGAGCGAGCAAATGAATACGAAAAAATATTGAAAAAAATAAACTCAATGTTAGAAGAAAAAGAAGATATAATAAGAAGAAAATATATTTCAAATATCAGATATAGAAAATAAAATATCTAAAAAATAAAGAAAAGATAGAAAGAATGTCAACAAAGAAAATAGCAAGGTGTTTAATGACATAAATGGAGGTAATCTGAGTCCTAAAAAGATATGACTGACCAAGACATATGCTAGAGAATTTTGAAAATGATATGCAAGGATTTTTCAAAAGGGATAAAAGCTATAGCTTAAAAACAAAAATTTACAAGGTATAGAAAATGTAGTAGCAAAATGTAATAACTGTAAAAAGGATATGAAAAATCAATAGAACAATTGCTTTTAGGAAGGTTAGAAAATATAATAATTCAAAAATCTCATCAAACCAAACAAGCTATAGATTATCTAAAAAGAACAGTTAGGTAGAGCTACATTTTTGCCTATGGATGTCATAAAAACCTAGTAATTTAAATTATAATGATAAAAGGTGTAAAAGCTATAGATGTAGTAGAGTATGATATATATAAGAAATATAATCTCATATTTGCTAGGAAAAATGGTAATAGTAGATGATATGGATACTGCACTGAAATATCATCAAAATATAATAACAGCTTTAGATTATCTACAAAAGATGGAGATATTCAATGTAGGTGGTTCTATTACAGGTGGTTCTACAGGATATTCTAAAGATATATTTACAAGAAGAAGTACTATTACAGAGAATAAAAGATAGAACTGTTAAAAGAAAAATGAGAACAACTGAAAAACACGTGCAAGAAATATCTAATAGACAAGACAAAAATAAAACAAGAGAATATACAAGATGAATTGTTAGTTTAGAAAGAAAATAGAAAATGGATTAAATGATATTCAAAAGAGCAAGTATATTATCAAGATTAGAAAATATAAATATAAATAAAAATCAGCTTTTGAGAAGAAAACAAATTAGCAATACTCTAATGACGAAGCAAAAATCTTATGAAAATGACAGCTAAATCTTAAAATATTACAGACAGATTTTGAAACAATAAATCAAATATTTGCTAAATATAGTGATGAGATTGAAAACAAAACTGAAAAACTTGAAGAAATAATATCTACACTAAAGGAAAAAGAGTTACTACAATCTAGTAAAACAGGAACTATCCACAATAAATGTTCAGATACAAGACTGCAAGAAAGTATACAGTCAAATACTAATAAGACTCAAAATTCATAAAATAGAGTATAATAATAATCAGATACAAAAAGTATGAAGATATAATACAAAAATTTGGAAAAAGTAAATTTTACTCAAGAGGAGAAGATAAAAAGAGCTGTCTGATAGATTAAATGAAATAATGCTAGCAGAGATAATACAAGAGAGTAAAAATAGCGAAAGATCAAAAAGATAAGTTAACGAATGAACACAATGATATATGTAACACATAAAAATAGAAAACGAAGAATCAAAAATAATCTATAAAAATAGAACTATTAGAGTCAAAATCTTTATGAAAATTATGAAACTAAGTCTTGAAGAGGCTCAAGAATACAAAGATGAAGATGAAAGCAAGTATAACTACAATACTGAAAGATGATATATCTTCACTTGGAAATGTAAATTTGGACTCTATAGAAAGAATATGCAAAAAGTAGAACAAAGATACCTGTTATATAAGAGTCAAAAAGAAGACTTAGAAGAGTCTATAGCAAAGATAAATGCCATAATAAAAATCCTTAGAAAAAGTATGGTTTAAAGATTTTTAGAGAAAATTTTTGACATAATAAACAAAAATTTTAATGATATATTTAAGATATTGTTTTGGTGGTGGAAGTGGAAAACTGACATTAGAAGATGAAAATGATGTGGTAAATACAAATATAGAAATATCAGTACAACCACCAGGAAAAATTAAAAGGACTTTCTATGTTATCAGGTGGAGAAAAAGGCTCTATCTGCAATAGCTCTACTATTTGCGATAATAATCAAGAAAGCCAGTACCATTTTGTATATTGGATGAGATAGATGCTCCACTCAGATGATGCAAATATTTTTAGATATATAATATATCTTAGCACTTTAGTAGATACTACACAATTTGTTACTATTACGCACAGGCGTACTACTATGGAGGCATCAGATTATATATATGGCGTTACTATGCAGGAAAAAGGAGTATCTAATATAATAAGTTTGTCAAATTAGAAAGATGCTAAATACTATATGGAAGAATAATAATGTAGTGTAATTTCATGAAAAATATGGGTATCGGATAAAAAGATGTTTTTATAAATGTAAGAAAGGATGAAATTGATATGAGTATTGTTAGCTTGTTGTCATAACTGTTCTTTGTGTGGGAGTTACAGGATGTGTAGGAGTATCAACACGAAATATTTTAACAGATAATAAAACACTAAACACACAAATTCCAAGCCCATTTTGTAGATGTAAAAAGATATAAAAGAAGCTATGTCTGTGCAGGATTTGAAAATATATGTGCCTGAAAAATATTCAAATTATAAGATGGGTATTATACAAGCAGTAAAAAGGGGATATGATACAAGTATTCTATAATAATGATAAAGATGAAATATTAGTAAGAAAGAAGCTATAGGTACAGAGGATGTGAGTGGAGATTACCGAGAATATGAAAAAGTAGAAAAAGTAAAAGATAGGTAATTTTGACGTAACTCTAAAAAGTAATAAGGGATAAAAATATATTTTAGCTACTTGGACAGATGGAAAGTATTCATTTCAGTAAGCTCTCAAAAATGGTATAGATAAAGCTAGAAATGAAAAAGGTAACGGAGCTAAAACAAATGCCTGTAAAATAAATAATATAAAATATAATAAAAATACTCTTTGAATTGGATGTATACACTAATTGAAAGAGTATTTTATTATAATATGGAAAAACTACTTGAAAATTGCTAATAAGATAGTATAATAAAAATTAAAATTGAGGTAAAAATTATTATATAGTAGTTGAATAATCTATAAAATTACTTTGATATAGGAGATAAAATGGATAAAATTAATCTAAAAATGCTAGAAGAACTTACAAGTGCAAGTGGAGTATCTGGTTTTTGAAGAAGAAGCTATAAAAGTAGCTAAAAATATATATCAAAAACTCTAAATGTGAGTAGTAGATAGTATACTAAAAACACATATAGAAAGAGAAAAATAAAAATGCACCTGTAATTATGATAGATGCGCATATAGATGAAGTAGGGTTTTGTAGTATAATCTATAAAGGAAAAATGGACTTATAAGGATAATTCCTATGGGTGGATTTGTAGCACATAATCTACCTGCGCATAGGGTACAAACAAAGGAATTTTGGAGAATAAATATATATCAGGTATAATAACAAGTACACCAGTTCATTAGTAAAGGTCAGAGTGAACAGTTGAGCGTAGATAATATGTTTTGATTGATATAGGGCGCTACAAAGCGATAAAGAAGTAAAAAGAATATTACAAAAATAGATGTGCTAGCGCCGGTAATGCTATGAAAGTGTGTTTGAACACGATGAACAAACAGATATAGTAAAAAGGAAAGGCTTTTGATTGCAGAGCAGGTGTAGCATCAGTAATAGAAATAATGAATACACTTGAAAAAGAAAAACTAGATGTAGATCATAGTAGGTACTCTTACAAGTCAAGAGGAAGTAGGTACAAGAGGTGCTATAGTAGCATCTAATAAAGTAAAACCTGATGTAGCAATAGTAATGGAAGGTACACCTGCTGATGATACATTTGCCCAATCATCATCAAATGCAAACAATATTAAAAGGACCTATGTTAAGGCATCTTGATCTCAAAATGATAGCAACCAAGATTGCAAAAGATTTGCTCTCGATATATCAAAAATATGACATACCTTGCCAAGATGCTGTGAGGACAGGTGGAGGTACTAAATGGATTTGCAACACACACATCAAATAATGGTGTACCACAATAGTAATAGGTGTGCCTGTAAGATATCCTCATACAAGCAATGGTATAATAGCATATCAAGATTATGAAAATATAGTAAAACTTGCAATAGCTATAATAAAAGAATTAAAATCAAGATATAGTGAAAAAGCTTTTTAGTTATGATACTTGTATATTTTATAATATAATAGCTTTTGCCTTTGTATTTTACAGATAAGGCAAAAAGCTAAGAAAAATAGATGGAGAATAAGTGAAAATACTCTTATAATATCAACTGGCGCTATAGGTGCTTTTCTGGCTATATGAGTATATTTCATCACAAGACCAAACATATAAAATTTAAGATTTTTAATACCAATATTTTTTGCTATTGCATATATCAGTTATATTATATGTTATTTATGTGGGAGAAATACAGTAGTTTTATGAACATACGGCTATTGTATATGTAGTTATATAATGTTAATATAATAAAAGTCTAGATAAGGATACTTAGATGAAAAAATATTTTTATTATTTTGTGGTGTGTATAGTTTTAATTTATAATTACAAACTTTTAAGTGATTATAATATGTACGAATGAAAAGTCTAAAAGATGTTGAAAAAGTGAAAATGTGCAAGTAAATAAAGATGTGGTGGCTGGTGTTGGATTATCTACATAATGTAGGAGATAGTGAGTGATATACATAAAATAGAAAAAGGATAAAATGTAGGTAATAATAAAACTACGAAATAACATTTTAATATAAAATAAAATGATGATTATATGGTGAAAATACAGAAAAATATTAGGAAAAATCAAACAACTAAGACGTAGATAGAATGATATGATAGTGGAGTTTGAATGATGAAAAATTAGATAAAAATCTATTGTTATAATCTTGATATTGCTTGTGAATATATCCTTTATAACCATCCATATACTGTGAAAAATTATGATATGCAAGGAAAGATAAAATATAAAAAGGAATTACTAAGAAAGAAAAAGTATTGACTTTTATAAAAGTTATGAAGAGTTTAACTGTATATTAGATGAAGCTTAATATAAAAATACAATAATAAAAAGGTTGATTTTTCAAATAATAAAGCGATTATAACATTGGAGATGGCTATGAATATTAATACATTATCAAATTTGCTGATATATTTACATAAAAATACCTGATATATCTATATTATCAGCAGATATAAGTAATGATATTAACAATAAAAGGATATAGTGTGTATTTTTGTATAAAGCGAATAAAAGGGCCAAATATGAAAAAGGATATATAATAATAGAGGTGATAGTATCTACAACTTGTAGTAATGATACTTATATTATCTAATATTAAAAACTATAAATTTAATAAATAGAGATAGAAAATTATAAAAATAATAAATCTATACTTATTACATATGGATATGTCAAAAGAGTATATAGCAGGAGCTTAAAAATGAAAGCAGATTTACTACCTACTAAAATAGTATGAAAATGGATATGATGTGAGGTGTACAACTAGAAAGAAAAATAACAGATAAGCTATATAAATATAAGGTAGATATATCAAAAAATGACAACAAAGAAGCAGAATTTTATATAATAAAAAGGTATGAATAATGGAGATAATAAAAGTAGAACTATCAAAAATTAATAATAGATGAAAATCAGCCTAGAAAAATATTTGATGAAGAACAAATAAAAATCTATCTTTATCTATTAAAAATATGGATTATTACAGCCTATATTAGTAAGACAATTGAGAGGATAAATATAAGATAATAGCAGGAGAAAGAAGATATAGAGCAGTAATAAAGTGGCTAAGATAAAGTATGTAGATGTAATAATAAAAGAAAAGTGAAAATATAACACAAATAGCGCTAATAGAAACATACAAAGAGAAAATCTTACTCCACTAGAAGAAAGCAAAATGCTATATTAAAGTTTAAAAAATGAAAATAATACACTCATGAAGGAACTATCAAAGATTTTTAGGTAAAACTCAGAGTATACACTACTAATAAACTTAGAATATTAGGGTATAGATGATTTTACATTATTAGAACTATGGGGATATAAGAAGTCATCATGCAAGAGCTTTGCTAGCAGAAAAGGACATATCAAAAAGACAAAAACTTGCATATTAAGTGGAAGGTCTAGGAGTGTTAGAGCAGTAGAAAAAGTGTGAAAATCTGATATTATAAGTAAAGATGAGACTTTGATGAATTAATACAAATGTTGGGAAGAAAATTAGGGCATAGAAAAGTGAGTGTACAAAAATAATAACCAAAGTGGTAACATATAATAATAGAGTGTTATTCACTTGATCAGTTGCAAAGATATAGTTTAGTATATGATAGATAATGCTATATATATAGAAGATAGTAATTTATATTTAATATACAGTTTTTGATAAATTCTCATACATTTTTATACTATAAAATATATGAGAATTCTTTTTATTTACAAACATATAATTTTGTGATAAAATTTCTAATATGTAGTGTATGCTTAATTTTAAAAGAAAATTTATTATAAATTTGAGGTAAGTAGTAGTGGGTCGTTTTACATACTATAGAAAATAGAAAAAGAGCAAACAAGATGCCAAAAGAGCACAAAAATATTTACAAAATATGCAAGACTATAACAGTAGCTGCAAAGAGAAGGTGGGGCAGATCCTGAATATAATGCAGCACTAAAAATGCCATAGATAAAGCAAAATCAGAAGAATATACAAATGATAATATAGAAGAGCGATTAAAAAGGTGCAGGTGGTACAGATTCTCAGATAATTACGAATCTACTAACATACGAGGGATATGGACCAGGTGAGAGTAGCTATGATAGTGGAGACTCTTACTGACAAGTCAAAAATAGAACAGCAGGTAATGTGGGACATTATTTTGATAAAAATGGTGGTAACCTTGGTACAGCAGGTTGTGTATCTTTTATGTTTGAGAGAAAAGGCGAGATAACAATAGAAAAACTGATGATATATCAGAAGATGAACTTATGGAGCTCTCGACAATAATGCGCAAGATTTTTATAGTAGAAGAGGATTGTTATGTAATATAAGTACTGATACAGCAGATTTTATCACTGTAAAACAGCACTTGCTGAGTAAATATACTTTTGTATCAGCTGATATAAAATTGATACCGGCAACATATACAGCTATAGATGAAAGCAACGAAAAACTTATGGAAAAACTATTGGATCTACTAGAAGATGACGATGATATCCAAAATGTAAGCTTCATACAAACATGGTAAAGTGGAATTAATTTACATTTAATTATTTAGCAGATTTGTATAATTAGAAAGAGAGGATAAGCTATGATTAACAATGAATTAGGTATGGTAAAAGTGCCAAGAGAGGTAGTAGAAACAGTAGTAAAACTTGCAGCAGCGAAATAGAATCAGTTAGCAATTTTTCACAAAACGGTGAGATCCATACAAAATCACCCAAAATAGAGATACAAGAAAATAATGATAAATATATATATAGATAGCTTTTGTATTATGGAAATGATATAGAAATAGAAAAATACAAGAAAAATATAATAAATTCATAAATGTAAGTATTAGGGTCATTGAATGTAGTAAAGGTTAATGTATATGTTTTATGATATAACTCAAAGGAAGAGAAATAAGATGAATTCTAATGAAAATAGTAATGAATGACATAAAGTTACCACTTACTAGAAAAGAAAACAGCGACAAAATGCCATGCAAAATGATATATCAAATGGATATTAAAAGATGAATTTGATTTTTAATAAAAACTAAATTTAGATAATAAATACTCAGGATATAAAAGAGAAATAACTAGAAAATATAAGCGAGTACAACAATTTTGATTATATTTCTGAAGTTAATAATAGATTTTTCAAAAGAAAAGCTAGCACAAGATTTTGATGTAAAAAGAGCATCTTGAAGAAGATGGAAAGATATATATGAAGTTGCAGATTCGTATTATAATACGCAAATAGATTCTCAAAGTTTTGAAAATATACAGCATCTTAAAAGATGTTATATCAGCTTTTGCAAAAATAGAGAAAATAAATGAGATAATATAAGCAGGTGCTATCAGATAAATGGAAGATGAATAGGCTATGCTAAAATAGATCTAGCTATATTACGTACTGCTAATACAGAAATAAAAATATGTTGCTACACCTTATAAAGTAGCTATGCAATGAGGCGTTAGAGCTATCTAAAAAGTTTTCAGATGAAAATCTACAAAAATTTATGAAATGGTGTACTAAAAGATTATGTAAAAGATATTTGAAGAAGAAAATAAAATGAAATTAAAAACATTGACAGTATCTCAGGTAAATGAATATATATCTTCATTTATAAAGTGCAAACCAATATTTGCAAAATATGAGATGTAAGGAGGAAGTAATAAATCTGAGAAAACACCATATGGATATACTGTCTTTTAAAAAGATGAAAATGCAAAATAAATGCTATAACTTTTTGAAAAGATTTTGATGTAAAAAGATGCGATACTATAACTGTATATGGAAAAGATAGATATATACAAAAATGGAACTTGCATCTTAATCAATAAAATAGTTATGAAAAAGGTGACTAAGGACAAGAAATGACGAAATTTAAAAGACTATATGAAGAACTTGAGGATATAAAAAGAAAACAAAAATCATTGCCTAAATATCCACGAAAATATAGGCGTAATAACATCAGCAAATGGCGCAGCTATATCAAGATATAATATCTGTAATAACTAGGAAGATACTCTAAAATAAATCTTGATATATGATTCAAAGATGCAAGGAAAAGATGTAGAACAAAAATGTAGTTCAAGGAATAGAGAAATTTTCAAGAGTCTTGACGTCGATATTGATAATCATCTCGTGGTGGTGGAGATCTGATGATTTAAGTATTTTTAATTCAAAAAGGTGATTGTGAAAGTATACATTCGTGTAATAAGCCTACAATATCAGCTATAGGTCACGAAATAGATTTTGTTATATGTGATTTTGTAGCAGATATGAGGGCATCTACACCATCTATAGCAGCTGAAATTTCAGTACCTAGATTAGATGAAGTATATTCATATATAAGCATACTTGAAAATAGAGATAAACTCATGACTACAAAAATATAATATAGTACAAAAAGATAAAAGTGTCAAAATGAAATACATCATACGAGTCAAATGCACATATAACAAGATAATGCAAATTATATATAAGTACATACAATTAGAATTATAGAAAATATAAAAATAAAATATACAAATCTATTGTAAAGTTAGATAACGGCTATCATTACAAGAAAATAACTACACAAAAGATAATGTCAAAGGCTTTTCTATAATTAAAAAGGAAAATAGTGTAGTAAAGAGTATAGAACAACTTGAAAAAGGAGAAGTCGTGAAGTTATACAGATGATGGATGGTAGTATAACAGCTATTATAGAAGGAGAAAAAGATGCTCAAAACTGATGATTTTGAAAAGAATTTATCCAGATTAGAAGAAATATCTGACAGATTATCGAATGAAGATATATCGCCAGGATGCAGCATCAAAAGCTCATGAAGAAGGTATTTGAAATTATCTAATCGGTCTATATATATAGATGGAAAAAGAATTAATAATAACTCAGGTAAAATAAAAGTAGATTAGTAGAGATACTTAATCTACTTTATTTTGATAATTAAATTACACTAGTAGCAATTTTGTATTAACAAAGATTGAGTATTTACATGAGTATATATATAAGAAGAGAAAAGTTTGATAAATTAATAATATGTTAAACATAAAAATTGGAGAAAATAATATTGAGTAAAATAGTAGTAGTAGGAGCAAATCACGCAGGTACAGCAGCTATAAATGCTATACAGGATTTAAGGAAAATCATGAGAGGTTGTGCAGTTTTGATCAAAATTCTAATATAAGTTTTCTTGGTTGTTGGATAGCGCTTTGGATAGGTGGACAAATATCAGCCTGATGGTCTTTTATTCAAATAAGGAAAAGTTAGAGTCACAAGGTGCAAAAGATAAATATGAGACTCAGCCGTAGAGGATATAGACTTTTTGATAAAAAGTAGTAAAAGCTACACTAGAAGATGTGAAAGAGTTGAAGAAACTTATGACAAACTTATACTAGGCTACAGGTTCATTACCTATAGTACCTAATATAGGGAAAAGATTTAGAAAAGATGCAAAGATGCTAAAACTTTTCCCAAAATGACAAGATGCAATAGAAAAATAAAAATCCTGATATAAAAACAGTAGCAGTAGTAGGCTGGATATATAGGTGTTGAGCTTTGCAGAAGCATTTTGAAAGACACAATAAGAAAAGTAATATTAGTGGATGTGGCACCTACATCATTATCTAGATTATTATGATAGAGGTTTACATCTATGATGGATGAAAATCTGGAATCTCATGATATAAAACTAGCTTTGGAGAAACTGTGAAAGAGATAAAAGGAACTACAAAAGTGGAAAGTATAATAACGACAAAAATGAATATCAATGCGATATGGTAATACTTGCTATAGGATTTTAGACCAAATAGTATTGATCTTGAAAGGAGAAACACGCAGAAATGGGTGCTATATAGTAGATGAAAGACAACAAAACAAGTATGCAAAAAGATGTATATGTGATAGAGATTGTGCTGCACGGTATTATTCAACTACTGGAGAAAAAGTTATATAGCGCTTGCCACAAGATACAGTACGTTCAGGTCTTATAGCTGGACATAATGTTTGTTCAAAAGATCTTACTACAGTAGGTGTGAGAGGCTCCTAACGCAATAAATATATATGATTTAAAAATGCTATCTACAGGTCTATCCAGAGCAAAAAGCAGAAACAATTGGGTATAGAAGTAGAGACTACATCTTTTGAAGATGTACAAAAAGCAACATTTATAGAAGAAACTAATCCAAAAGTAAAATTGTAAAAATAGTGTGTATGAGACTGGTGAGCTAGTAATAGGTGCTCAGGTATGGCTTCGACATATGATATGTCGATGGGCATTCATATGTTCTCTGTAGCTCTCTGACAAGAACCATTGCCAAGTTAGATAAAATTAAAACTACTTTGATATATTCTTCTTACCACATTTTAATCAACCCATACAATTATATAACAATGGCTTGCACTATCGGCATAATATTAATATACTACCAAATCATTGGTGGTATATTAAAACATTATAGTGAAGCCACCGCATATCTCAATGAGGCTATGCATATTTTATCTGTCTTTTATATTAGCTCAATGCTCCTAGGTGAGTATAATGCTCAAATACAGTCACAAAACATAGCAGAGCTGATGTAAAGCCCACAATAGGTGTACCATCTTCAAGGCCACGATAATGCAAACATAGCTCCAGGTAGTACAGGGGTACCGTATGTGCAAGCCCATTTTCGTAGCAGTAGTAGATATAGCTGGAGTAAGATCATCAGGATTCCACTGCCATACCACTCAGTACAAAGTATGATATCACATCCCTATAGTTTTGTGATTGCATCTACCATCATCTGAGTCATTTATCATATACTGTTTGATGGACTCATAACATCTACTTGGAAATTTTTGAGTTTTTCTTATAACGTAGCGTAAATTCATCTTTTATTCTTCCATAGTATACTTCACTACCTGTACGTCAGCTTTTACACTAGCCTCCTCACAAATGGTTTTAAGTGTCAAAATACCCTTTTTCACGGTATAATATTTCCTATATTTTCCATCTGTTCATATAAATGAGTGGAGATTATCCTCATATATCTGCTAGTTTTGTGCCTTTTTATAGGCTCATCTACCTTTTATAGAGGCTATCATTATATCATCTATATTTATTTTATGCCAATAATTCTAAGCATCTACAGTACATCCATCTATATTTGATACTAGTTCCATTTTTCCTTCTTTTTACAGGGTATCTTTCTCATGCTCACACTAGTAATAGTAAGATCTCATCATATATTAGTGCAGCGTCATTTCCGTGCATCTTGGTATCATCTCATCTACTCTAATACATAAATGCGATCTTTCACTAAAGGGTACATATCGGAACATCTTCTTTTTGCTTAACCTGTACGCCCTTTTCTAAAATCTAGCATCTTTTAGTTTCACCTTTTATTATCTGTGCTAGTATCATAATAAAGATGCTACATCCTACTGCATCTTTTATCATTATCGTACTCCCTCTTTATTTTACCCTATAGTGTGAGATACCAAGTAGAGATCATGCTTCTCTTTATTGTCTCTCAAATCTCGAGGAGAGATTTTTGTATATTTGCACAAGGTTTTGTATCCTCAGTCTAAATTGGCCTATTAGATGATGATTTGCATAAACTCTATCTACCCAGTATTCCCACACCTTTTTATTCTCCTTTGTCTCTATTATTCCGTCTGTATATATGCAAAGAGTTCTAGGGTCTTTATATATATTATTATCATTCATCATCATATAACATGTGTCTCTAAATATCCTCATAGCTATAGAGTTTGCACCTGTCACAGCGTTTTATAAACTTCTATTTCCATTTTATCTTTATGTATTGCTATAGGTATAGTATGACCTGCACTAGAAGAATATGCCTTACTACTACTTTAAAATCAAAAGAAATACTCATCTTGCTTGAGGGATAAATACGTCCATTTTATCAGGTTCCTTTTGAATAATATGGAATTAAGCTGAGTAAGTATAGTAGATGGGTGAAGATGTCATTGTCAAGATTCTAGAGGAGCTGCTTACTCATCAAGTGGCTACAAAGACAGTTAGCTGCATCAGTGTCTTAGCATCAGCAATGAGACAATAGCATACTTTTCCATCATCTACACTTTGAGAATCCTACACCCCACCTACATATATCATACGGAAGGCTAAGATAATCTACACTATGCAATATCATCTTGCCTCCATTATCTCTCATCTTCCATTATAGTTGATGCCATGTACTGATTTAGTCTGCAGCTAAATCTCTATGTAGAAGTTTCTAATATTTTCTCATGTGTTACGTAGATATATATTGATACGTTAATTCCATTTGTAGCTGATAAAGGATACCTACATTCTGTAAGATCATCACTTCTGTCGGAATTTGCCAGTATTATTTTCCGGCTTTCACCATGCTATCAAATTCCCAAATCGACTATAGATTGCACCCACATCCATCAGCCAGGAGAGTTTGGTACTTCTTCGTTTTGATAGATTTTCTTTTCTGCATTTTCTCTACTATCGAAAATCCACTAGCGTATTTCCTCTTTTTGAATCACAAAGCCTTTCTACTGCGGATATGTTGGGCTTGAGATCTTCTACATATATAAACGTACTTTCAGAAGCTGTAATTCTGCATATATCCTCAGCTATAAGCTTTGAAACAAGAATCCACCCCTCATTTGCCATAGAAGTACATCTGCTCTTGATCTCTGCAGATATTATTTGCATCCTCCTGAATTTTTGCAGCAAATCATCTATTTCTTTATTATTTGTTATATCTATAGAAAGTGCAAGTGAGGCTAACTACAGAATCTATAAAATCTATATGTGTTTTGTTACCAATTTTCTGTTTCATCTACAAAACAGGTCATAAAAGCCCTTTACACTATCACTAGAAACAAGTGGAATTGAGTCTTCCATGATAAGAGCTTTTGTGCTGAAAGCCTTTCTTTTTCAGCAAGGTCGTCCTTAAACCATCTTCAACATAATAATATTTTTAGTTTTTATAGCTGAGTAAAATAATCAGGAATATGCTCATAGGTACTTTTAATCCATTTTCCGTTTCTTCGCCTACTACATACTTTAGGTAAATCACCTAAGCTTTTCCTTTTTACATATTAAAGATAAATTGCTATGCTATTATTTTTAAAAATATTTACATGCAAAGCCCTCTTTGGCGGTACTACTTCAAGCATCTTATCTATAACTAAGTCTTTTATTTCAAAAATCCTTAGAAGATGTAACTATTTTTGATATCTCTACTATTGAGGTTGCGCGTATCATTACACTATTCAAAATCACACCTCCTTATCTATGCAATTTAAATGATTCCATGGACATATGCTATATAAGGTAGATTACGATACATTTCCTTTCGTAATCTATACCATCCTACTAGTAAATTTGTCCTCTATTTCAAAGCCTATATAATCCACTTGTATATTACACTTTCTTCTTTCAGGTTTGTCAAGAAAGTTGTACATATTTTTATACTTTTAGCATTCTTTTTAATGAAGCACCTCTTTAAATAATTAAAGTGTATAGGCCATGCTATCTATAATGACTCGACTATTATAACATGCCGTTATATCTTGCGATCTATATGTCTTTTAATGTTCACTATACCTGAGGCTTAGTGCAGGTAGGCCACCATAGCTAAGATACGGACATAAAATCCTATTTTACATCTAAATTTACACATCCCATCAAATCTGATGCCAAATACGCGCTAGCACCTTTCAGCAGCACCCATCAAAAATCTCTGTCATCGCTATAATCTTTTCTCATTTTCTGTCCCAAGTTCTATCACTTTTCTTTTATTTGCTTTGTCAGATCATCATACATTTGAAAATGTCCACTTAAATAATTTCGTTCTATATCTAGTTTGTTTACCGATCACACTATATCACTTTTCTTTCTGCTATATGTTTAGTTGCCATGGCGATATACATACATATACACATATACACATTTATTCCAAATTGTATCCTCTCAAAAACCAAAAATTTAATTAGTTTGTATATAGAAGTTAATACTATTTAGAGATTAGAATAAAATGATACTAAAACACATATATCAAAATTAAATAAATTCAGGTATACTTAGCAGTTTTAAAATTAAATGCTTGAAAACATAGGGAATCCAGTAGCAAAACATATATAATAGATTAAAAACTATCCTCATTTTAGATCGTTATGCTACCAAATAGATTTCGTGACAAAAAGTATAGCAGAAAGTCAACTGATTATAGTAAAGATTTGTATAAAAGAGATAATGCAAAAGCAGCAAGAAAACATCATCTTAAACAAGACAGTGTATATTTTAGTAGAAGGAACAAGAAAAGATAAAACATTGCTATAGATGTCACTTGCAGCATAGAAGGTTAGCACAAGTATACAGAAAGTTACAAGAAAAGGATAGCATGAGTGCTACGATTCAATGACAAGACAGATATCAAACGAAAAGCAATACACGACAAAAGAGAAAATAGAAAAAGAAGAAAGAGGAAGTCAAAGTAACAAGAGAGAGGAGCAGGAAGTACATGAATATGAAAATACGTACCATTTAGAATGCATAGAGTGAAAAGTGAAGTAGACAGATATTACCAAATAACAGGGATAGATGTACATACAAGGTGAAAGATATTGAAGATAGTAGTAGCAGCACATGACAGAGCAGTAAATTACTTCCAAAGTCATTTAGGAAAGAAGTCGCTAGGAAGATAGTGAGAAATCTTTTAAGCAAACAGAAGATCCAGGAGTTAAGAAGAGATGGTTAAGAGCTTTCCTAAGATATGCAAAAGGCAAAACAATATAGACAAGAAAGTTTTGAAATCTAAAACTGCAAAATGAAATGTTAGAAGATTATATAGAAAAGAAAAGGAGAGTGTGATTTTGAATTTTAATAATATATGGGAAGTCATATATTGTTAAAAAAGGATATACAGTTAATCAAAATTATATTATAGCTTCTGAAGCAAAATGTTTGACTTTTTATAGGATATTAGGCGGAAGTTTTTAACTCCGTGGCCTTTCCTCTTGAATTTGCAGCTGTGTTTATTCTTTGTAAATATGGCAGAGGTAATTCATTGCCTCACGTTTATATAATTCATCTCGGTGCTGTCTGGTCAGAGTCTTCCAAATCATCACGTCTTCTGGAGCTGATGAATTTCTATGGATTCCATTCTTCTTCATCAACTTCAACAGGTCTGGAGGCTGCTCCAATTTGCCCTTTATTTGTAACGA
>BNJT01002389.1_pt1 | contig 152066 bp, 180 predicted proteins | sample 8540491 | NCBI WGS metagenome assembly BNJT01 (sample SAMD00202455, study PRJDB9452) | human saliva metagenome | host: Homo sapiens
TTACTCCCTCTCCACCTTTTAATAAATCAGTTTCCAAAATCTTTAAATCAGCTTCTGGTATGTTTAAAAGTAGATTCAGTAAAGCTCTGTATTAAAAGTTGATGAAATCCTTTGAAATTCACCTATTGTATACCTTTTTCGCCAAATAACTTAAATGCCGTATTTCCTTGTTTTAGATGCTCTTGTTGAAAAGTCTATAACCTCACTCATTAAAACTAATTCCATATACATTTGATGTAACACTTATACTATTAAAGAATAATTCATATATCTTCATCAGATAAATTTGAGTCCTTTTGTTTTCTTAGGACGAATTTCATCCTAAAAATATCTTCTATATTTTAAAGATAGATTATATATATGCCTCGTAGACTAAGTTTCAAAGTACATGTTAATATAACCATCTAAATCAAATAAGACTAGTTTATTTCTATCTAAAATTTTCTAACAACTCTATCTAGCTTGACTCTTCCAATGTTAAATCTTCTCTTATACCTTCATCTGTCTTACTTAAATCATTAAGTTTTAACTCTTACCTAATTTTTGTGCTCTTACTAATATTTTGAAATTTCTCCAACTACATCAGAAATATTAAGATTTTTCTCATTGCTTTCGTTTAATATTTCTTTAATACTTTTATTTTATTTTCTAGTTCACTTATATTGTCTTTACTTAAATCTCTTGAAAGAATTTCATCAAGATTTAAAGTGATTTTCTTCAATCTTATATAAGATAAAGAGTAATTCTGTCAAAACCTTTTCCTCTTTTTAGTCTTTTCTCTCCTGCCTCTGTAACCTTATTTTCAAAAGTGACAACAGCTTCTCTATCACTATTTTCATAATTAGCATCTTTAAAAAGTCGCTATTCCATGTTATTTCTGTATCATCAAAAGTTATAATCTAAAAATCTATTTACATAGTAACTCTAATTCATCAATAGAGATAAAAATTTCATCTCGTATAAATTACTCATAACTTTTATATCTTTTAATGTTACATAACTTTCAAAATAGTCTAAATCAACACTTCTATTGTTACAGGAGCATTATTGCCTTTTGACATTTTCTTTCCAAATATCCTTTAGTATCTCTTGCAAAATACAAGACTGTAACAATATATAACAATAAAAAGTAATAATATTCCTATAAACTTTTTCATTTACTCTCACCTATATGTACTTTCTAACAATTAATTTAACCTTATCCTGTTAAACCATTTTCTTGCTTTCAATTCTAAATTTACCATATAATTATTACAATATCTCCTATTGATATTTTTATGACTTTCCTTTGTATTTTCATAATTTACTCTGAACATTACCTAAATCAATATGAGTCAACTATATGTGTCTTGATAAATTAGTAAGTTCTGATACTAAACTATCCAATCTTAAAGATGATAGCTTATATTTAATTCTTTTAAATTCATTTTGAGGGACACTTCTCTCTCATCTATTTCAATAATTTCAATAGGAGAAAGAATTTATCCTTCAAAAGATTTTCCTTTTAAAAATCAAACATATTTTCTAATATAATACCATAACATTCATCATTTTTAACTATTAAATCTCCTAAAACTTCTCTATTCCCAAAGAGATAAAATATTTCCTAGATAATGTTTATGTTCTAAACTTATGAACTTTTGATTTTCACTATTTTAAAAATATTTTCACTGGAAAATATAGATAATCTTCTGTAAAATATCTAGGATAAACTGCTAATATCACAATCTTCATTTTAGACCTTTAGAAAATTTTAGTCAAAAATATTTTAAATTATAGTTGGTGATATTGGAAAGAATTGATTACTATATATTACTGTATCAGTGTTTTTCTAGCTAATCTTTATATAGTTTTCTATCTTTTCTAAGTTCTCATTCATTTTATCACCAGCTTTACATAATATATTTTATCATTTTTGCTAAAAATGAAAATAGTCCGTTTTAAAGGTGGACTTTTAATGGGATTAAATATGTATTAGGCTATCTATATTATGTTATTATTATTATGGGAAAGTACCCTCCTTTTTTCAAGGAGGGCTCTTTCTGGGGGAGATTTTATTATCTATAACCTTTAGACGAGACCCTTATATAAAAAGTTTAAAAAATTTTTTAGTCTGAACTTTTATTCTCAAAACTTGTCATTATAGGGCTTCCATCGAAATCCAAATGTATCTAAATTTATTTTCAATATATCTTGCATAAGAAAAATGTATAAGTTCTGGGATAGTTACAGAATAAAACAAATCTTGGTGGAGCAAACAGAAACTTGTGTTGCATAGTGTATCTAGATTACTCTACCCTTTCTTGTGGGTGGGTTATTCATTAAAACTGCATCTTTTAATATATGTATTTAATAGTCCTGTTGAAATTCTCTCGTATATTCTTCATAAATTCTATCTGATATTTTCAAGAAGATTTGTTGTTGTTCTTTGCCCTAGTTAAAGCTGAAACAAATTCAATAGGAGCATAAGATAAAAATGGTAGTTCAGCATACAATTCTTCTTCATCTTCTTCATAGTAGTACTATGTATTTTCTATTAAGTCCCATTTATTCATAACAATAATTATAGGCTTTTAACTCTTCTTGAGCAATCCCAACCTTCTTTTATCTTGTTCTGTAAGTCCTTCTTTGGCATCTAACATTAAAATACATACATCTGCTCTCTTTATAGCTTTTAATGTCTTTAATACTGAATAATATTCCAAACTTTCTTCAACTTTTGATTTTCTTCTTATCCCTTCATAGTATCAATTATCATATATTTATTATCTTTGTATTCAATCAAAGTGTCAATAGCATCTCTTGTTGTTCCTGCAATATCACTAACTGTTCTTTCTTCTCCTGATAATCTATTTACTAAAGACGATTTACCAGCATTTGAGCTTTTCCAATTACTGCTAATTTTTAAAACTTCTTCATCTTCTTCTGAAATCCATCTTTCCAATAATATCCACAACTATATCTAACATATCTCTCTAGATTTACTTTGTGTTCCTAGAAATTGTGTACAAGATATTCAAAACCTAAGCCATAGAAATCATAGACATCGTCTTGTTGTTCAGTTATCCTTTATTTACACATAGGATAACAGGTTTATTTTCTTTCTTAATATATATGCTATTTCATCATCTAATGGATTAAGTCCTGATTTTCCATCCACAACAAATAAAATAAACATCACCTCATTCATTTAACTTTGCTTGCTCTTATTTTGCCATTAAAAGTCATTGTTTCTTGGTTCTAATCTGTATCAACTATCACAAATTCAGAACCACTCCACTCAGTATCTCTATATAGTCTATCTCTTGTTACACACCTGGCGGGTCATCAACTATTGCTATTTTATCTCCTACCAAGTTATTAAAAGTAGATTTTTCCAAACATTTGGTCTTCCAACTACGCAACTATTGGTTTCATTTTATCACCTCTTTAATACTCTATGTTATAACATAAGACTATACAATAACAGATTATTTTATTTTTTAATTATTTAAAAATGTACTCTTGCTATCCCTAATCTCATTTATATCATCTTTTAACTTTGACATAGTTACTTCTTTTCCATCAATCCCATTGAAGCCTACTAAAACTTTTTATCTTGATTTTCTTTTTGATAACAATTTACATAGAACATATAGAAATCTACTTCTTCAAAATAGATAGTTTTAATGTTTCTAATACTCTATTATCATAAATTCCATTGATTATATAGTTGCCATCTTTTCTATTTAAATAATTCTCTTCATCTATAATTTTATTTAAAATAAAATTATATCTTTCTTCTACTGGTGAATTATATTTTTTCTTCCAAATTTTCCTATTCTTTTTGAAACCTATAATTTTCTTTTTTCTTCAAAGAATAAAATCCTTTATATTATTTGCAATTGTTTGAAATACCTCTGCTGCTTCATTATAAGTTTCATTATATTCTGGTTTTTACATAATTACAGACTCAAAATATTCTTTTTCATCTATTAATTTTATCTTAAATTCTTTCATAAGGGTAAAATATTCTATATATCTTTGAGCCCTGCTTTTCTTCTTCTATAATGTATAAATTTTTTTTCTGATAAGACATAAATACTATCTATGTCTGATAAAATTAACTTCAAATTTTTGCTTAAACAGAAATCCTTTTTAAATAATTTTAATTTCTTTTCATAATATAATTTACCTTCATTTATTTTATATTCTTCATAAGTAAAAAAAATTGAATGTGCATTTTACTGCTCCTCTCAAATAAAAAAGTTTATTACAAGGACAAACAATATTATGAATTACTAAATTATTGTTCCATATCTTTTATAATCCTTTTTGAATATAAACTGTATAATCTAAGTGTACATAAATGAATATAAATCCAAAAATATTCTTGTTGAAACAATAAAAATAAAAAATTTATTATACATTTCTCCCATATTAAGATTTTATATGTTAAAATTTTCATTATCTTCCTCTATAAAATAAATAATAGTCATATTAAAAAAAATTTATAAGTAATATCAATCAAACTTATTCCTAAAAAGATTAAAGAGGCAATATATTCCAATAATAGTAGTTAGCAAATGCTTATATACTCTTTTAAATTTTGGATAATAATAGTTTTATTAGCTTTTTCTTATACTCTGAATTTCATTTAGTCCCCATAGCACATAAAATTAAATAGTTCTTACAATGCGGAAACCAACATAGTCTTTAGACATTAGTAGCTTGATAAATCACTACCGATGAAAGGTAGTGCACAATCTCTCTGTCACCAGTGCCCCAAGAACCACCTCTCAGTCTCGATATGTATTAGATAAATCAAAAAGCCTTATACATATAAAAATTTCCAGTTTTATATCTATAAATCTGGTTGTATCATAACACCATTCCCAGACATTACCACTACAATCATAAAGTCCTAATTGATTTGGCTTTTTAATCCAACATCTTTTGTTGAGGCTACATCAAATTTTTCGAACATTTTCATAATACCAAGCCACCTCATCTATATTATTACTTCCTGAATAAATATAGTTAAATGTTCCTTGTTCTATTGCTTTTTTTGTCCTCCACTTGCAAACCATTCCCATTCTACTTCTGTTGGTAATCTAAAACCTTCTGTATTTTTAAAAGTTTGCTTTATCAGGGACTTACTATTTTTCCTCCTGATTCTTTTTATCATTAATATTCCTCTGAACTTTTACTCAATTCATATACAGGTTCTAAAACCATATTTTTCACTTAATCTATTGCAATATTCTAAAACTTCCCACCAACTAACAGTCTCAACAGGTCTATTATCCCTTTAAATCCTGAAGGATTATTTTTCCATAACTTCTAGCCACATTTTTTTGTGTTGTTGGATATTTACATACTTCTATATCAAAAACTTCCTTTTAATTCATTTGCAAAAGATGGCTTGTATTTTCCACCTTTTGAACTTTTATCATATATTCATCTTCAAAATTTTTAGCTCTATCTCTTTATTTTCCACTCACTCTACCTCTTTTTATTCTAATATTTAGCATATATGAAAATCTAGCTTTTTGTGATTTTCTTCTAATATTTCTTTTAAAACTTTTTGAAAAATTGCATATGTCTTTTAAATCTATTCCTGTACCAAAAGAAAAATTCTTCATCTTCTTCTAAGCCCTGTATTTACTTGTATTGTTATAGAATTATTTATATTGTTAAAAATATTTTGCTGCTGTTATAAAATTCCATCCTTTATAAGTTATTCTCATAATTTCTTTTATAGTAATTTTCTTTATTATAATAACAAAAGAAGATAAATTTTTCTTGATAACTATTTTCTACTATCCATTTCTAAACTTTCATTTGATAAATTTTTAAATGTTAGAATTATGAGAAAGAAATTTAATATTATAACAAGAGCTAGTAAAAATGAAAAAGCTATATGATTCATAATTATTTATTATAGGAATTATCTTTTTAAAAATTATTAAAAAAGTATTATGAGAGAAAATTATATTTAAAAAGTATTTTTTTGAAAAATTTGCTTTTTATCTATTTTTAAATATCTATATCTTTTTCAATAATAATTTTTAGGGCTAAAAACTTCATTGATTTCACCTTTATTTTTTATATTTTAAAAATTTCTTTTTCACTAAAATCAATTCTTTACAATAAAAATGATTTTACTAAAGTTTCTTTTCTTTTCGTTTTTAATTCTAATTTTCATATATAAGGAATTTCTCTTCTTAATTTTATTTTTCTCTATTTGTACTCAATATCTTTCAATAAAAATATTTCTCTTTTAGAAGCAGATAAAATCTCTAATTTTTGAGAATTTATTTTTATAAAAACTTTTTCTTAAATTTTGAAAAACATCTGAATAAAAAAATGGCAAACAGAAAATAAGTACTGTATCCAGATAAACTTTGTACTATATTATTTTTTTAAAATATTAAAAAAATCCCGACAAATGTAAAAATAATAAGCAGGTATTTATTGTAAAACCATATATTAGCTTATTATTTTGAATTAATATAGTTTCATCTCTCTTTTCTCTTATACTAATCATCTGTATTTTCCTCTTTTTATTTTTTAAAATATATATCCTATCTTCATAAGCATGCCTTTATCCATATAGGTAGTCCTCTTAATCCAAATATCAATATTGCACAAGAAGATAGTATTAAAAATAAAAAGAGCTAATAAAATAAATATAAAATAGAAACCTTTTCTCTTAAAAATCAATGAGAAAGAAAGTTTACTAATATAAATAAAATATCTATTCCTAGAAATAATAAGGTTGAAAGAAATTAGTAATCTCATCTTCATGATAACTATCAAAAATAAATAAAATTTACTATCAACAATAGTACACTGATAGATAGTTTCTTTTCTTTTTTCAAACTAAATTTTTCAAACCCTAAGTGTTCATTTATAGATGATAAAAGTAAGAATAAACAAATTAGTATTATAGAAACATTAGTTAAAATTATTAGTTCCATTTATTGTTCTCCTTTAAAAGAAAATTATATTACACTCAACTTCAAACCAAGGTCCTTCTTCATCTTCTCCTTCAATTATGTCAAAACTTGTTTGACAATCTTCTAAATTTAAAATATATGAATTAGACTTCTTCATCTTTTTGAAAAAGTCATCTTCTTATATTTTAGTATTTTTCTATTCTATCTTTAATATCTTCTCTTTTGAGTCACAAGTTCAATTAAGTCTTCTTCTAAATCAAAACCTAAATTTATAAAATTTTTCATTAATAGTCTTTTATTTTCTTTAATAATTTTTCTTCTAACATATTTTCCTCCAAAGTTTTATATAGTTAATTATTAAATTGTTCTAACAATACGAAAAGCCAGTATTCATTACCATATAAGCAGCGGCTTTCAAAAGTCCGATAAAAAGTAGTACAACTTTCAGCTGATATGAAGCCATGCCCTCCTCTAAATTCTTCTATATGCACTGGAAGGATCAAAATTAAAATTTAAATGATTTTTATATTTTCCATCTCTTCTGTGTCATAACACCATTCCATATATTACCACTACAATCAAAAAGTCCTAACTGATTTGGCTTTCTTTTAATCCTACATCTTGTATAAAGATAATTAGAATTCTCAATATACCAAGCTACTTCATCTATATTGTCACTTCCTGAGTATTTATAGTCAAAGTTCCTTGTTCTATAGCACTTGTCCACCTCTTTGCAAAACCATTCCCATTCAATTTCAGTAGGTAATCTAAAAACCTTCTGTATTTTTAAAGTTTGCCATTTTAGGATTGACAGTTTTTCCTTTTTAATTCTCTTTTATTGCTAATATTCCTTGCTTACTTTTACTTAGATCATAGACAGGTTCTAAACCATATTTTTTCACTTAACTTGTTACAAAATTCTAATGCTTTCCACCAAGTGATATTCTCAGCAGGTTCATTATCTCTCTCTCAGTTTCTAAAGGAAATATCTTCCCATTACATCCAACCACATCTTTTTGTTACAAGATATTTAGATACCTCTATATCAAAAACTATTTTTCTATCTCTTCAAAAGAGGTTTATATATTCCACCTTTAACTTTTTATCATATATTCATTTTGAAAAATCTTCTAGTCCTTTTCATTTTTATCAATTCCTTTTTATAGCTACTATATTATAAAAATTGAGTTACAACTTTGCAACCCAATATTATTTATATTTCTTTTTCCATAACTATAACTTCTTTTTCAGACTTTTTCAAATTTTAAAAATTTTCTTTCAATTTCTTTAAAATTTTTGTTTTTTCCAAAAAGAAAGTCCAATTTCGATTATCAACCAATACTCCTATTCTTATTTTTAAAAACTTTTATTTTTAAAAGAATTCTTCAAGTATCTAAAAATTTTAGTTCCTAAACCTTGTTTTTGTTTATCATTTTTATTATAAAAAGTCCTATAAGAATAGTATCTTTTTCTGGATAATCAGTTAAATAATCAACTACTCCTAATATTTCATCATTAAAAGAAATTAATCTATAATTCTTTCTGATTTTTCTGAACTCCATCAGGAATAGCCTCTATATCTTCCTCAACATTAGAAATACTAGGAGGAGTATCTGATATTTTACTAAAATAATAGTCAGTTTTTTAGATAAACATTTCAATGCTTCATTTTTCCAATTTATCATTATTTACAGATATTAATTTTAATCTATCATCCATAGACTCTTTCCTTTTAAAAATTTTTATCTGGCTCAAAACAAATTTTTATAATTTCAAAAGGAAGCTTTTAAAAGCCTTATCCATAGATAATTCAATTTTCTTTTTCTGTCATAAAATCACCTTTTTAATCAGGATATGTTAATGCTTTTAAAATTGCAAAGTTTCGTCCATTTCTCGTTTGCATTTTTGGGTTAAAGTAATTGAAAGCATAAAACTTCATCTTACTTTCTTTCATTCATCTAAATCTATTTATTTCCACAGCCATATTTTCTTAGCTCATCTTTTTATTTCTCTAATTGAAGTAGCTTTAAATTTTCTTCATCCATAAAAGTTTGTTTATCTAGTTCATCATACCAAGCACCTATGTTATATTTATCATATATAATTCTTTCCAAGGAAACTTTTTGCTCCTGGATCTTTTTCTTTCTGCCTTGGTGCAATATCAAGATATGTGCAACTATATTTCTTGCAGGAACATTATATTTTTCTGCAACATATTTTTATAATTTGTGCTGTTTTTCTAGTTGTACTGGCTTATAATCAACATAGTGATCATAAGGGTGATATGGATTAGGGTCTGGTCTATATTCCTAGCTGTCCATCACTAACTATTTCTATTCCAACAGAGTATCATTAATATTTGTTCTTCCTCTAAATGCACTTGCTCCAGCATGCCAAGCTCTTTGTTCTGAGTGGAACTAAGTTATATATTTATTATCATCTTCATCTAAAACTAAAAATGTGAACTTACTCTACTTGAAGTCAGTTCTTTTAATAGAACCTGCATTATCTGTTGCAGTATAGTGAACAACAATAAATTGGATTCTTTCATCCTGTTGCCACATAAGAATTTGAATCAACTTGAATTTTCCAATATTTCTTACTGTTGTTTGATTTCTTGAAACACTACTCCTCTACTGCTACTACTCACTGCTGCTACTTACAGCTTTTTCTGTTGAAGAACAAGCCACCATTAAAAATAACAAACTAATAAATGCTAATATTTTTCATAATTTCACCTCATATTTATTATAACATGTTGTTTATATATGAAAATTAATATTTAGCATTATCATTACATAAATAAAAACCACAAACTGTACTCAATGGACTCATAGCAAAAGCGGGACTTAGTTTTTGCTCCTGTTCTTTCACCATCAATTAAATCAAATACAACTTTTTCAATGAATGGTCTGGTAAAAGGTGGATATCCAACTGCTGGTCGCCAAAAATGTTGGAACTATATCCTCTGTTACTCTTGTTTCCATATATTCAGAAGCAGTTTCTGCTATTGCATTACATAATAAAGTTTCAAGTAAAGCCTAAATATTTATCATCTTTATAAGATTTTACTTCTACTGAAATTACAAAACCATAACATAATCTTCTTTCTCTATATGCTGTGCAGAGATTTGGAGAAACTTCAAAGATCATTCCTTCCATTTCTAAAAATGTTTCAGTCTTTTTACATCTAAAATATCCATAAGCTGCTCTAAATTCAACTTTTCTTCTATTAATTTTCATAAATTTTCTTTTAAATCATTTAGTCTCCTCAGGAGTATTTCTAACTCTTAATGCATATAAAAGCAATATCCCATTTTAAAGTATCTTCATATTTCTAACAGGTAAGGATAAAAGGTGTTTTCCCAAAACCTTAGGAATATAACTAACTGTCTTTTTTGACTTCTAGTAGAAACTTTTCTCTCCTCTGGTTGATTGCTATTGTTATCCATGTATCTCTTGGCTATCTTACGAAGTTGAGTTTGCTTTGTTTCAAGAAAATCTTTTTCTCTTTGTAGCAATTGTGATACTACTGTTATTGTATCCATAGCATCTGTAACATGTGAGAGAATAATCATAATTAGGCAGAACTTTTTAACCCAGTATGTAATTTGAGGGTTGCTGCTCCTGCAATTAAAACTGGAACTTGCATTCCAACTTTTTGGAATAAATCTGCAACTCTTTCCATCTCTTTTAAAGAAGGACTTTATCAGTCCACTCAAAGATTACTAACATCTGCATTTTATTTCCTTTGCAGTTTCTACAATTTTTCTCTTGGAACCATAACTCCTAAATCTATAACTTCTTAACCATTACATTCTAAAACTGTTCCAACTAATATTTTACCTATATCATGTACATCTCCATCAACAGTTGCCATTAAAATCTTACCTTTTGATGAAGTCTTATCTACTTTTTCTAAATGTAGAGTTAAAATATCAACACAATTATTCATAACAGAAGCTGAACGAATAAGCTGTGTAGTAAATACTAGTTCTCCTTGTTCAAATAGTCTTCCTATTTCTTGCATTGCAGACATCAATATATTCTCTAAGATTTCAAGTGCCTTATATTTTTAATAAATCTCCATACTTCTTGTAAAGATTCACTCCACCTTGAATTAACGCTTTTCTAATTTTATCTTCAGGAGTTTCTGCAAATGTTTGGGCATCTTCTTCTCTCTTAACCAAATTCAATGAAAGTAAGGCTTCCATGTCTGTACTATCTCCAAATATGAGAAGATTTAATTTTTCTCTTTCTTCATCTGTCCATTGGGGTGCTTTTTCTTTTGGATTTAAAATAGCGAAAATTAAACCCTCTGGTATCTGCTTCTTCTAAGAATATATGATGGAGATGCTGCTCTTAAAACATTGATTTCCTCTAAAAAGCAAAGATAGAGTTACTCAATCCACACTCTCACAACCCCTTTAAATTGTTTCATGTATGTAGTCAATCAGTCTTTATAAATTCTCTAGCTTGATAACGGTCTGCTTCTTGTCCTGTTCCAACACTTAAAATATTAAGGGTCAAATACTATATCAAGATTTTCTAACTCCTATACTTTTCAATAAATCATAAGCTCTTTGACATATTTCTATCTTTCTTTCAGCACTGACTCCTTGTCCTTTTTCATCAAATGCCATTACAACTATTGAGCTACCATATTTTCTAATGATTTTAGCTTTTCTTAAAAACTCTTCTGTACCTTCTTTTAGACTAATAGAGGTTTACTATTGCCTTACCAAGATATGTTTTAGTCCTTCTTCAATAACTGCAAAATCTGATGAATCATCATAATAGGAACTTTTGCAGTAAAAAGCTATCATTTTGTAAAACTCTTAAAAGTTTTTCATTTTCTTCAACAGAATCTAAAATTCCATCATCAACATTTATATCTAAAACTTTTGCTCACTCATCTGTTTGTTGCCTTTCAGCCAAGTGCTTTTAATAGTTATGTTCTTCTATCATAGTTCCTAAAAACAATTTTTGAACCTGATATATTATTTCTTTCTCCAACACAAGTAAATTTATCTTTTAAAGAGTATATATTTCATTTCCAGATAGGCAAGTTTCTAATAAATTTTCTTCTGGTAAAACTCTTGGTTTTGTCCTTTTTACTACATTCTGCTTTTCTTGCTCTATATGGTCATAACATTTCCACAACAACCACCTAAAATATTCATAGCTTGATTTTTCTATAAGGGGTAATAAAGTCATCCTCATCTTGTGCAGTTTCAACATAATCTCCATTTTGATTAGGTAAACCTGCATTTGCATGCTAATGAAACAAATTTTGTTGTCAATTCTTTTTATTTTTATAACAAGTGGAACTAAATCCTTAGCTCCAAATGAACAGTTAAAATCCAAAGTTTACTGAATCTCTATCCAAAGCTACTATTAAAGATTCCATGCTTTGCCTGTTAATAATTTTCCTGTGTCTATTTACAGTAGCTGAGATTGAAATTGGTAATTTTTACATTTTCTTCAAAGAAACTTCTTCTGTTGCAAGTAATGCTGCTTTTGCGGATTAAACCATCAAAAATAGTTTCTAGTAAAATTCCATCTACTCCACCATCTATAAGTCCCTGCAACTTGAACTTTTATAACCTCTTTCATTTCACATCAAAGCTAACTGCTCTTTTATAAGAATATCTCCTACTGGAAAAGAGATAAACTCTTATTTGTTGGTCCTATTGAACCAAATACATAAACTTTCTTTCCACTTTCTTTAACACATCTGCTGCAATTTCTGCTGATGCTAAATCATAAACCTTATCTTCTAATTGATAATCTTTTAAAAGATATAGCATTACAGTTAAAACTATTAGTTCAATTATATCTCTCCTGCTTCAATATATATATGTACTTCAAAAAGTATGTCAGGTCTAGTTTTCATTTAATATTTCATAGCAACCTTTTTGCTCATTAAAATCTTCTGGTGTCAATTCACTTGTTTTGTAAAAACTGTCTCCATTGCCCCATCTAAAACTAATATTCTTTCTCTTAATTCTTTTTCAAACTCAAACATTATTTTTCCTCATTTCTATTTCAATTCATACTTAATTTTTGTTGAGAAAATAAAACAAATTTATTATTAAGAAAATAAGTGAGTTACGAATGTGAGATTTTAGATAAAATTAAATAGAATAGTCGAGCAAATCTCAACATGTTTGAAGCTAACTTGTTAGCAGAGTTGCTAATTGCAGCGGATTTCAATTTTTATTGTTAAAAGAAAATCTACTCAGTAATGAACTATTTTCTTAATTAAAAACTGTTAAATATGTTTTATTTTCTTATTGTCCTGTTGCATCTATAATTTTTCTTAGCAGTTTCTGGTCTATTCATTGTGTATAAATGTATACCATTGATATCAGAAGCAACTAAATCTACAACTTGTTCTATTGCATAAGCAAGTCCTGCTTCTCTTAATGCAGAAGGATTATCTTCATATTTTTCTAAAAATCTTTAAAAACTTTAGGTATAGTACAAGAACATAAAGTAATTTTCTTTTATTTGTTTAGCATTTTATTACTGGCATAATTCCTGCAACTAATGGTACATTAATTTGTAATTTTTCTAATTTATCTCTAAATGAATAAAAAGAATTCATTATCTAAAAATATTTGTGAAATTAAAAGTCTACGCCTGCCATTAACTTTTTCTTTTAAATGAAATAAATCTAATAAGTCATTAGTTTCTCTGTGTCCTCAACATAATATTACAGCACCTATTGAAAATTTATCTCCTTTCTTTTTCATGGATATAGTTTATTAAATCTTTAGCATAATTGAAAATCTCCTATTTCTAATTCCTCTATCAACAGGATAATCTCCTCTTAAAGCTAAAAATATTTTCAATATTATTCTTTTCTAAATCTTCTAGTATTCTATTTCTTCTAGCTCCAATACAAGTTAAATGTGCAACAGATTCTACTCCATTTGGCTCTTTATTCTATTGGCAATTTCAACTGTTCTTCCTTTGTATTACCTCCTGCACCATAAGTAACCTATATAATCAGGTTTTTCTAAGGATAATACATCTAGGCAATTATATACTTGTTCCAAACCAACTTTATCATTAGGAGGAAATACCTCAAATGATGTTGTTAAACTTTTTGCTTTTGTAAATATCTGCTATTTCTCATAATTCCCTTTCTTATATCCAAGCTTTTATTTGCACAGTGCTGCTTAGCTTTGTTTTTCTTCCATCGCTCAGGCATTAGCACCACACTGTTGTGGGTTGCTGAGACTTCCTAGAGCCTATAATCCTCCATCTCTCTTTATGGTTTTTGTTAGCATCTATTTTATACTATTTTTGTCAACTTGTCGATAACTATACAAAACTTTTTATTTTGCCATTTTTACTCTTCCATCTAAAAAGTACATTGCAAGCCCTCTAATCCACTCATCCATTGCATTTGCAATCCATATTCCAACAAGTCCCCATCAAGTGAAATTCCAAATATATATGAGAATAGAACTGCTACTACCGACACACAAATTATTCCCCATGAACATAGGAAATTTAATATCTCCTGCTGTATGAGTAATTTATTATAACTATATTAAATACTCTTCCCATTTCTAATAGAATCATCAAAGGGAATATTTTAAGTGAGGCTTCTAAAAATATCTGGATTGTAGTCTGTAAAAATAGTCATAATTGACTTTCTGAAAATACAGACTAAAGAAGTTGTAACAAAAGCGAAAAATAAAAGCAATTTTTACGCTCTAGCATTTATGATAAACCTTTTATTTCACCTGCTCCAACTAAATGCTCAACTTGTGTTGCTGTCCCTTGTCCTAATGCTATTGATAAGTCATACAACAAACACTTGTCAACATAAGATATGTACGAGAAAGCAATAATTGTTGTTCCCATAGTATTTACCATAGCTACTACCATAAGTTGTCCTACATTCAAGCTAAATTTTCCTGTGCAGTAGGTAAACCTATTGATTCGAATATACTATTTTTAAATGGAAAGGTTTTTGATATACTTCTTTCTAAAGTAAAATTACAATATTTACACATCATATAGAATGCAACAACACAACCTATGCCTCTTGAAACAACAGTCATGTTCCAACTCCTGTTGGTCCTAAAACTAGCATACCTAACCAACCAAAAATAAATAGAGAATTTCCTAAGATATTTAAAAATATTTGCTCCACATTAATAATTAAAGTTTCTGTTGGTCTACCATGACTTTTAAGTATAGCTCCAAGATAGAAATTATACCTTAGGAAATATACAAGAGTCCTCCAACCATCTGAAATAATATTTTCCTAACCCTCTAAGCTCTTCTGGAAGATTTATTTTTAAATAAACTTTTCAAAATAAATATATTCCACCTAAAACTACTCCCAAAAAGGATATTAAGGACTAATAGAGCACTTATACACTTGTTGCTCTTTTATAGTCTTTTGCTCCTAAAAATTGTGCTGTGAAAATTACTGTTGCCATATTTACTAAAACTGAATATTACATTTTGAATATTAAGTAGTGTGTGTTACTCCACCTATGTACTACTGCTTCATCCTATATTAACCAAGCATTATTGTATTCTATTTACCTACAATTGTTACTATATAACAATTCAGTATTGGAATTATCAAAAGAAATGAGTACCAATATTACCAATAGCATTCATTTAATTCCTCAAAAATTTAAAATAATAGAGTTCATTTTATAATATTTTTAGGAATTGTCAGTAAAATTGTTCTATACAATACGAAACCCTATATCATTATCTTCAAATATTGCATTTCACTGGTACATTCTGATATAATTCTAAATTACTACTCCAACCCCCTCCTTTTAATGTTTCTATACACATGACCATCTTCTATGCTTTCATCATCTGACATATCCTTAACACCATTCCCAAACATTTCCCTACAATCATAAAAGTCTAACTGATTTGCTTCTCAAACCTACATTTGAGTTGTTCCTTCTTTGTTCTTAGCTCCTGAATTTTCACTTAATACCAAGCTACTTCATCTATATTGTTGCTTCCTGAATATTTATAATCAAATGTTCCTTCATCAATAGCTTTTGCCTCCTTGTAAACTCATTCCCATTCAGCTTCTGTTTAGTAATCTAAAAACCTTCTGTATTTTAAAATCTGATTTATCTTCTTCAACTGTTCTCATCTAAATGAATAATTTTTAAAATTCCTTTTTCTTCTTGACTTAAATCATGAGACTGGTTTTAAATTATATTTTTCACTTAATTTATTACAAAATTTTAATACTTCCCACCAGTTAACAATTTCTACTGGTTTTATTAGCTCCTTTTAAATCTTGATGGATTATATCCCATTATGATCCACATAAGTGTGTAACTGGGTGTTTACATACCTCTAAAGTAAAAGCTTTTCTTTTTATATTTACCACCTCTAACAAAAACCATATATTCCTTTTGAAAATCTTCTAATCCTTTCATTTTTACTATCCTCCTATATATAAAACTGTTGCAGATTTTACTTTTCGGCAAACGTTCTCTTATCTTTGCATTTCTATAGTAAACTTTTAATCTATTAATTCCAGCTCTTAAAGCTTTTATTTTAAATTTACTTATTTTTATTGCTAACTAGGTCTTCATCTGTTAATTCTTGAATTTCAGATATATCTTTATAGTACTTGTAATTTTTTTCTATATCTTTTTAGTTAATTTACTTATTTTTTTCTAATACTCTATACCCTCTTGCAGCTACCTTATTATCAAAAACACTAGAAGATTTAGTATAGCCTAGAGCTACTACTATATTTTCTATATCTAATAATTCAGCATCGGATAGAGGGTGTGTAAATATCTTCTTACAGATTCTGGTTTTTGTATCAGTATCAAGATAATCTTTTAAGAAACCTTCTTCTTCATCATCTATATCCCAAAATAAGTTCAGAAACTTGCATATTAACAAGTCTACCTCTAGCACCAAGTTCTAAAAAGATATCTAGTTATTTCTTCACTAATTCTTCTAACCATTTTCAAACCTTTTGTAAAGTATTAGCAACATCAAGTACTGTTACTAAATCATCTAACTCAAGAATTGTTAGGTTATCAAGTGAACGATTTAAAAACATATCTATAGCTTTCTAAGGTTTTTAAAACTTGTCCAACCTCTATATTTAACTCATCAAAGTTTTTTTAAGTCTATATTTTTAGATTTCCTTTATATAGAGTAACATTCTTCTTTCTTTCAGAAATAGCTACAACTTCTCTTTTTAAATTGTTTAGCTACTCTTTCCAGCAGTTCTATGTCTAGTACCACTTTCTGTTGTAGTAAATGAAGTATCAGGTTGTATATGAACATTAGCATAAAGGATTTTTGAACAATCATCATTAATGATTATAGCTCCATCCATTTTTGACAATTCAAATATTTTTTCAGGAGTATAATCACAATTTATAGAAAAACCACCATCTTTAACTTTTTCAACTGCATCATCATAGCCTATTACTATTAAAGCTCCAATTCCAGCATCTAAAATATAGTCTATTCCTTCTCTAAGAGGGCTTCCAGGAGCAACTTTAATTATTATATCCATTAAATCTTGTTTAGTCATTTTTATTCATCCTTTCCAATAATTCATCTAAATTCTTTAAGTATATTATTTTTAACTTATACTTTTTCTTTTTTTCAATTTCTTTTCGATTTGATTCAGGAACATAAACTCCTGTAAAAGCCTAATTTTTCAAGCTCTTTTAATCTTCTCTCTAAGAAAAAAATACTTTTCCTGATTTCCCCTCTTAAGCCCAACTCTCCAATTGCAGCAATTTTTTTGACTTATAGAAACTCCTTTATACACAGACAAAATAGAAATTAAGACAGCTAAATCTGCTGCTGGGATCTTCTATTGCCAAACCTCCTGGAACATTGACAAATAAATCTTTCATGCCAAGAGGAAGATAAAGTTTCTTCTCAGCTATTGCTGTTAAAATTTGTATTCTATTTCTATCATAACCTTGTACAACTCTTTTTAGGAATACCTACACCACTATCTGTTATAAGTGATTGCACCTCTAAAAGAAAGACCTTAGTTCCTTCTAAAATAGGAACAACCATACTTCCTATATTTTTTTCTTCTCTTTCACTTAAGAAGTATTCAGAGGAATTTTTTATTTCTTTCATTCCATTTTCTTCCATACTGAATACAGCAATTTCATTGGTTGATCCAAATCTATTTTTTTCACTTCTTAAGATTCTATAATAAAGTCCTTCATCACCTTCAAAGTTAAAAACAGCATCAACCATATGTTCAAGTAATTTAGGTCCTGCAACCTTACCATCTTTTGTTATATGCCCAACAATAAAGAATGATATATTGTATTTTTTAGCAATTTCAACAATTTTTAGAGTACATTCTCTTATTTGTGTAGGAGTTCCTGATATAGAATCCATACTTGAATTATACAATGTTTGTATAGAATCTACAATAACAACTTTTTGGTTTTTTGCTTTACAACATATTCATAGATGTTTAAAATATCCATTTCAGCCATAATATATATGCCCTCTCCAGATATTTTTTTAATCTTTCACCTCTATTTTTTTATCTGTGCTGGTGATTCTTCACCAGAGATATATAGAACATCACCATAATCTTTATATGAGTTAGCAACTTGTAAAAAGTAAAGTGGATTTTCCTATTCCTGGATTACCTGTTACTAAGACAACTTCACCTTTTTAAGAGGCCTCCACCAAGTAATCTATCAAATTCTTCATACTTAGTTTTATATCTATCTTCTTTGTTGTATTCAACATCTTTAAATTCATAGACTTTTTATATCTGAAGCTCTACTTGCAACTGAAACTGAAGATGTTGCCTTTTTTTACATCTCTTGGCATTTCTTCAACTTCTTCAAAAACTAGACCAAGCACCACATTGTGGACACTTACCAGCCCATTTTTACACTTTTTGTACCCACACTCAGAACAATAATAAACGCTTCCTTTTGCCATATTTATCCTCTATATTCTTTAGCTCTATTTAAAAACTTCTTCAATAATTTTACCATCTACATAACCTTCTAAACTTTGATTATAAAAAAAGCTAGTTCTTTAACAAAAGTTGAACTTACATAGGTATATCTTTCAGATGTTGGAATAAAGACAGTATCCACTTCACCATTTGAAAGTTTTTTATTTGCAAAAGAATAAGTCATTTCTTCTGAGAAATCTTTTACATCTCTTAAGCCTTTTATAAGAATACCACAAGAGTTTTTTTAGCCATAAAGTCTACAAGTAAGCCTGCATGTTCATCAACTTTTATATTTTTCAGAACCTTCAAAAATTTTACTTATTAGATTTTTCTTTCATCTAAATTAGAACCAATAATTCTTTTTAGGGTTATTCATAACAACTACTATCAATTTATCTACAATTTTTTTAATGCTCTTTCAATTATATCTTGATGTCCCTTTGTAACAGGGTCAAAACTTCCAGCATATACAGCTATTTTTCATTCTTACTCTCCATTAAAAATTTATTTTTTTATCATATAAGTATTTAGTTTTTTTCTGTAAGTATCCATTTTTGCCATCATAAAGATAGTATTTCTTTTCTAAAATTAGATTGACACTATCTTCCTTCTCATCAATTATATGTCCTCTATCAATTACCTCATCTTTTTCAATTGATAAATCATACAAATATTCAGTTTTTCTCATAATTTTTCCATAATTTTGTTTTTAGTATTTAAATTCTCTGTTAAAAATCTCAATATTATTTCCATTTTTTTATCAAACTTATATGTAAACTGTACTCCTGAACCATCATTAAAAAGCTTGTTGACGAATTAACTTCTTATTTTCATTATAGAAAAAAATTTTTCTCATAATTTTTTATACCATTTTTCTCATCTTTATCCCAAGAATATTGAACCCCTTGTTCTACCATATCATTTTTTTATATGTTTGAATAAAACGACGAGTATTTTTCTAATTGTTTTGTTTCTTTATTTAGTTGTTGGGTAATCGCAACCTCTTTATTATTCACTTTATCAAACTCTGTGACAGTTTTATCTTGTTCTATCCATTCTCCATTTTTCTAAAAATAAATCAGAATAAATTTCATTTCCTTTATTATCAGTATAATATTTTTAATTTTTGTTTTGCTACCCAGTTATCCTCTTTTTTTATAAATAACTGTTTCTTCTAATTCCCCTTCTTGATTATAAGTATAAATAGATTTAGATTCTAATTCCCATTTTTGTTTATTTTTATTCCAAGTATAAAAGTTCAATAATATTATCTTTTTTTATTTTTATTTAATAAAGTATATGTTTTAGTAGAAGGATTCCACTTTTTTATTTTTAAAATTATAAATAATATAAGTTTCTGAATCATTTGTATTTTTCCTTTTTCATACTTCATATATTCAGTCCACTTATTTTCTTCAGCCATATAAGTCTCTTCTATTTTTTTATTTTTCATAAGTTGTAACAGACTTATAATCTTTATTCCAATTTCCTGTTGAAATATTATATTTAAATTTCTCTTTACTTAGTTCCTTTTCTTCTGCATCAAACTGGATAATTTCTTTAGTACCAAATGGATAATCACCTTTTTCAACATATAACACTTCCAGTTTTTTTATTTTTTTCATCATAACTTTTGTGATAATGTAGTAGTGTTATTTTTGTCCATTAGTAATTATTGTTTTTCAATACTTTTTTTAATTCAATTTGTTGTGCTAATGAAACAACACTAAAAAAACTAGAAAAAAATATTATTTTTTTATCATTATTCACTTCCTTTTAGGATTTAATTTTATCATATAATTCTATTTTTATATCCTTCTTTGTAAAAAAACTACTATCTTCTACAAATTCAATTTTAGGATTGCTTATTAATTTTTTTAATTCTTTTATTATATCTTTTTTTAGTTTTTGACTAAACTATTTTATCTAAATCGTTATATTTGATTTGACTGTTTAAATCAGCCAAAAGATTTAAAATTATTCTATCTTTTGATAATAGATAACTTGTACCTTCACAATAGTGACACTTTTTCTCTATAATAGAAACTAAGCTCTTTTCCCTGTCTTTTTCCTTGTAAATTGAACCAATCCCAAATGTGAGAAGTCAAGAGAATTTATCTCCATTCTATCTTTTTTTCAAATATCTCTTTTAATTCTTCTAGAAATTTTTTTCTATCAGAAATTTTTTCAAGTCTATAAAATCTATAATAATAATACCTGCTAAATTTCTTAATTTTAATCTGTCTAGCTATCTCTTTACAGGCTTCTAAGTTTGTATTAAAAAAATCAAATTTTGTGAACTTTGATTTCCTGTATTCTGTCCCTGTATTTACATCTATACTGACTAAAGCTTCAGTTTTTCAATTACAATAGAGGCTCCACTTTCTAAATAGACCTTTCTATCTAAAGCTCTTTCTATTTGAGTATCTATCTTATAATAAGAAAAATATCTTCATCTTTAAAAGTATTTTTTTAATTTTTAATAGGTAATTTTTTATTTTCTTCTAAAAAGTATTTTTATTTTTGTTAAAAACTATCCTCGTCATCTATTATAAATTCATCTATATTTTCGTCTAATAAAGTTAGAGCTTTTTAGAATACTATTATTATCATAGAGTAAAAGCAGTATTTTTCTTTAAAATCTTTTTTTATTTGATTGTCAATCGCTTCTAATTTTTATATTCTTCTAGTAAATTGTCAGAAGATTTTTCCACAGATTTAGTCCTCAATATAAGTCCTTTATCTATACTTTAAAAATGTATCTTTTAAGTTTTTAACTATTTCTAAATCTTTCAATTTTTTGAAATTGAAAGATTTTTGAATTTTGGAAGAAGGACTAAATTTTTCTCCATTTATAGAATAATCAAGAGTTAAGCTGAGCTCCCTTTTCCATCTCTTGCCTCTGTTTCAATCTGTACTATCAAACTATCTGAAATATTAAATTTTGGGATATTTTTGTTTTTCAAAAGATAAAAAGCATTTTTTCTAAACCTATATCAACAAAAATTATTTCTCCCTTATTTAAAATATCTACAATTTTTCCCTTATAGATATTTCCTGAGATTTCTTTTTCTTTGTCTCTTTCAATATATATTTCTTCTAGTTTATCATCTTCAAGTAAGGCAAGTTTAGCTTCATACGTATTTTTAGATAAAATCAGGCATTTGTTCATTCAACTCTCCCTTTAATATCTCTTTTCTTTCATATTTTTGAATTTATTATAAGCTCATTTAGAGCTAAATTATTATTTATTGTTATTTTTAAAATTGGGATAGAAAGTTTTTGTACTAGCTTTCTGTCCCACTATTTTCGATATATTTTTTCATCTGACCTCTATATCTAGTTTTTCTCTTTTCATAAATCTTAGATAAAAAAATTAAAATATATTTTATTTTTCTACTAAATCTCTAAATGCTGGATGAAAAGGTCCTGAGATTATAACTCCATCAGCTGTTAAATCCTCAGCTGGTTGAAGTCCTACTCTTATTACATTTATATCTTTCAATTCTAATAATGAGTAGATAGGAACTGTTCTATCAACAGCTTCTTCTAAAGTCAAAGAATTATAAAGATTTCTTTTATACATAAACTCAAGCTCTGTTCCCTTTATTACAAGAGTTGGATATATTCTTGCAATATCAGGATTTAAATCTAAACTTTTTTATAGCAGCATTGAAGTCACTTTTTGAAAAGTCTGACTTAGGTAAACCTATCATAAGTTGGACTCCAAGAGTCAAAAGCCATATTTTTATTAAATCACAAGATTTTTTAACAATTTCATAATTATAATGTCTGCCTGTGGCTTTTAAAACCTCATCATCTAAAGATTGTATACCTAATTCAATGGTTTTAACACCATATTTTTAATTGAGTCAAAAGATTTCATCATCTATACATTCAGGTCTAGTTGATATTCTTACCCCTTCTACATCATGCATTGTCTATATATTTTACAACTTCTAGATATTGTTTTTGTAGTTCCATTGATATGCCAGTAAAAGTTCCACCAAAAATGCCACCTCTTTAATGGAATTTTTGGAAGAGTTTTCAATAGCTATCTATAATATTTTTTAAATCATCTAAACTAACATCAGTTTCTCTTCCATTTATCTTCTTTTTGATTGCAAAATACACAGGCATTAGGACAACCAAAATGACTAATAAACACAGGAATATTATAATGCTTCATGGTATTTAACTCCCAACTTTATACATAAGGCCTTTAGCTGATAATTGTTCAGCCTTTTTTATTCTTAGCAACTAGCCTTTTTCTTTATAGTTTCCAACTACAACTTGAATTTCAAATTCTTTCATATGGTCAGGTCCTCTTTTCAGAGATAAGTTCATAGTAGGAACAGTTTTGAAATTCTTTTGTACATATTCTTGTAGATATACTTTTTAAAATCTAAAATATCTTCATCTTTCTTCTATATGAGTCTATATATTGCTCTATATGACCTAGTAGCAAAAACTCTATGCTTCTTCTAAATTAGAGTCCATATAGACTGCACCTAATACAGCTTCAAATGCATCAGCAAGTATAGATTCTCTATTTCTACCACCGATTACTTTCTCCTCTACTTAGCATTAAAAACTTTTCCAGCCTATTTGACGAGAAATTTTTTTGCAAGTATTGGGTTCACTAACTATCATAGCTTTTTAATTTTGCTATAGTACCCTTCAGAAAGCACTCTTTATAATTTTTCTATATAAATACTCAGCAACAATAAGATCTAGAACTGCATCACCTAACAGTTCTAGTCTTTCATGTTTTGATTTTTATATTCTTTTTCTCGTTTACCAAGTGATTTATGAAGAAAAGCAGTTTTTCAATAAATTTCTATCATTTGAAGTAATAGTTTAGTTTATGTTCTAAATCTAATAGATTTTTCATCTCTCTTCCTCTTCTTTATTTTTCAAATTTTTCATAACTATAACTAGAGTTATGTCCACCAAAAACCTAATGAGTTAGACATTGCTACTTTTACATCTGTTTTTTATAGCTTTGGTTAGGAACGTAATTTAAATCACATTCTTCTTCTGTTTTCATGTAAATTGATTGTTGGAGGAATTACTCCATCAGCTATAGCTTTTTGCAATAGATAACTCCTTCAATTCCTCCAGCAGCTCCTAGACCATGTCCTGTTGCTCCTTTTAGTTGAAGATATATATAAGTCTTTTGCTTTATCTCCAAATAAATGCTTTTATAGCTCTTGTTTCTACAACATCATTTTGTAGGAGTTGAAGTTCCATGAGCATTTGATATATGTTACATCTTCAAAGAGATAAATTTGCATCTTTTTAAAAGCTATTCTCATAGCCTTTTGTAGCTCCTTCTCCTGTTTCTATAGAGCAGTGATATGGTTTGCATCACAAGTTTCTCCATATCCAACCATTTCTGCATATCTTTTTGCTCCTCTTGCTAAGCACTTTCTAATTCTTCTAAATATTAAAATTCCTGCTCCTTCACCCATTACAAAACCATCTCTATCTTTTTGAGAAATGGTCTTGAAGCTGTTTTAGGAGTTTCATTTCTAGTTGAAAGAGCTTTCATGTTTGCAAATGAGATTTATACAGAATTGAGTTACACTTGCTTCTGTTCCTCCAACTATCATAGCTTTTTGCTCTACCATGACTGAATTAAAGTCAAAACCATCTCCTATTGAGTGAGTTCCAGATGCACAAGCAGTAACTATTGATTTATTAGGTCCTTTTTGCTCCATAGTATATAGCTATGTTTCCAGCTGCCATATTTTCAATCATAGCTGGAATTGTGAATGGAGATATTCTTTTATATCCTTTTTGCTAACATAGCTCCATATTGTTCTTCCATTATTTCAATTCCACCAACACCAGCTGATACAAGAACTCCTACATCATCTGCATTAGTTTCATCTATTTTAAAATTAGCATCTTCTAGAGCCATTTTTGTAGCTACTAAAAGCAAATTGAGTATTTCTAGCTAATTTTTTAACTTCTCTATTCCATAATCAGTTGGTTCAAAACCTTTAACTTCTCCAGCTATTCTAACTGGTTGGTGTATGTATCATAAGATGTTATTAAATCTATTCCAGTTTCACCCATCTATAAGTTTCTCCAACTTTCTTCTAAACCTATTTCTAATGAAAAAATAAGTCCTAATCCTGTTACAACAACTCTTTTCATTATTCACCTCTATCTATCATCTATTTTTATTTATGTAAAAGAAAACGGGATATAAATAAATATACCCCGTAATTTTTATTCCTAATGGAACATAATTATTTCTTATTTGCTTCTATGTAGTTTATAACATCTTGTACAGTTTTAATTTTTCTGCTTCAGTATCAGGAATTTCTACTCCAAATTCTTCTTCAAAAAGACATTATTAATTCAACAGTATCTAAAGAATCTGCTCCTAAATCATCTACGAAAGTTTGATTCAGGTTTAACTTGATCAGCATCAACTCCTAATTGTTCAACTATAATTTCTCTTTACTTTATCTAACATATTCTCCTCCTTAAAATTATTAAACTATAATTTATTATACACTATTTTAGTATATTATCCAACTTTGTGACTATTCAAATTAATTTCAATATTTTTCTACTTCTATTTCTTTATCAATTTTTGATAAGTCCCTGATAAAACTTTTCCAGGGTCCTATTTCGTAAATTTTTGTAACTACCTAATGCTTTTAATTTATTAATAGTATCCACCCATTTAACAGGTCCAAAACTTTGTCTATAAATTTCATCTTTTTACTTCTGAATCACTTTCTAAAAAGTTCCAGCAGTTATGTTGCAACTATTTTTAGCTTTTCCTACATTAGAAGTATAATTTTTGAGCTTCTTCTTTTTAATTGTTCTCCAGCTTCTTTCATAAGTGATGAGATGGAAAGGTCCAGATACTGCAAGTGGCATGCTCTTTTAGCTCCTGCATCTTTTTAAAAGCTACACAGCTTTTTCTACTAGCTTCTTTTTCACCAGCAATAACTGTTTGATTAGGTTCATTGAAAGTTTACTGCTTCAACCACTCCATCAACTGACTTTTAAAACTTCTTTTATTTTTCTGCATCCATACCAAGAACAGCTGCCATACTTCCATTTACTTTTTCAGCAACTTCTCTCATTATTCTTCCTCTTGCTGCAACAAGTTTTTACTGCATCTTCTATAGAAGATAATTTGCTCCACCAAAAGCAGCAAATTCTCCAACAGAATGTCCTGCAACATAGTCAGGTTTCTACTCCTGTTTCTTTTTAAAAGTTCAGTTAAAACTAAACTTAAAGCTAACTATTGCTGGTTGAGTATAATCTGTTCTCTTTTCAATAAATCTTCTGGTCCCTTCAAACATAACTTTCTTTTCAAGTCTAATATCTAAAGAAGTAAAAATTTTATCAAATAGTTCTTTTGCTCTACTATTATTTTTCATATAGTTCTTTACCCATTCCAACATACTGGGTTCCTTGACCTGGATAAACAAAAAGCAATTTTCCCCATTCTTACCTCCCTTTATTTATATTAAATATTTTACATAAACTAAATAAAGCCCATTTTATAATAAGCTGAGCCATAAGTTAATCCACCACCAAAACCAGTTAGAGCAACATTGTCTCCTTTTTTACTAGTCCTTTTTCTATTGCTTCACCTAAATGCAATTCCAACTGAAAACAGATGAAGTATTTCCATATCTACTTAAAGTTCATATAGAACTTTTTCAATGGAGAATTTCATTCTTTTTGCTGCTGATTCTATGATTCTTGAAATTTGCTTGATGTGAGAACACCATAGATAAATCATTTACATCTAATTTAGCTTTTTCTAAAGCATCTAATGTTACCTTTAGGTAAAATACTTTACAGCAAATTTAAATACATCTTGTCCCTTCATTACAACGAAATTTTCTCTATTTTTTTATTGTTTCATCATCATTAGGTTTTTACTTCCTCCAGCAGGATCTTTAAGTATCATATCATCTTCACCTTCTGCTCCTATTGAGAAACCCTAAGAAACCATATCCTTCTTCAACTTCTCCAACAATAGCTGCTGCAGCTCCATCTCAAAAAGTACACAAGTATTTCTATTTTGCATATCTATTATTCTTGATAAAGTTTCAGCTCGATTACAAGTACATTTTTATATAAACCTGATTTAACCAATGAATATGCAACTTCTAGACCATAAATAAAACCTGTACAAGCTGCATTTAAGTCAAAACAAGGAATATTTGATAAATCCTAATTTATGTTGTACTATACAAGCTGCTCCTGTGAGCTATATAGTCAGGAGTAGCTGTAGCTAGAGATATTATATCTATATCTTCTTTTTTAATTTTAGCACTTGCTATGGCTTTTTAAAAGATGCTTCACGAGCTAAAATCAGAAGTTGCTTGGTCTTTTGTAGCAAAATCTTCTTTCTAGTTATTCCTGTTCTGTTCTTATCCACTCATCACTAGTATCTATAATTTTTCAAAATCAAAAGTTTGTAAATACATTTTCTGGGTGCATAGTATCCTACACCTTTTATTCCAATACTTTGCATTATTCTACCTCCATATGTTTTTTCTTAATTCTTCAATAAAATTTAATTCTATAAATTTACTAGCAACTTTTAAAGGCATTTCTTTTATAGCCTCTACTATCAAAGTTTCCATGAGCCTTTTAATGAAATTCACTTAAACCTAAAAATATTGCTCCACCATATTCAGAAGCTTCAGTTTTCTTTTTAACTTTTTATAGCTCCTTTCATCAATAGAGCTCCTAATTTTTGAAATCCAACTTTCCATTACAGATTCTTTAACTATCATGGAAAATAAATTTTCCCTACACCTTCAGATGTTTTTAAGTAGTACATTTCCTGTGTAACCATCAGTTACAACTACATCTACTTCTCCATCCATTAATTTTTGTACTTTCAATATTTCCATGAAAAATCATATATCTTTATTTTGTTTTAAGAATGCATATGTTTCTCTTGTAAGTTCATTACCTTTAGTTTTCTTCTTCACCAATATTTCAAAAGAGCTACTTTTTGGATACCTGAAAAATATTTCCATATATTTTTGACCCATAGTAGCAAATTGATTTAAAAATTCTGGTTTAGAATCAGAGTTTAGCACCTAAATCTAAAAATAAGTTCCATGATCTTTTTGTTAGGAAATAAAGACTGCTATTGCTGGTCTTAAAACTCCTTTTATTCTTTTTAATTTTAACTGACTACTTGCTAAAAAGGCCCCTGTGTTTCCACAAGAAACAGAAGCTTGAGCTAGTTTTTGTCTTTTACTAAATCTATACATACATTCATAGATGAATCTTTTTCTCTCTCACTGCTTTTCTACAGGGTCATCTGTCATTTCTATAACTTTCATCAGCATTTTTAATTTCAATTCTGTTTAGTATCATATTTATATTTTTTTAATTCTTCCCTTTATGATACCTTCCTTTCCAACTAAAATAACTATGAGTCCCTTTCAATTTCTTCTAAGAGCTTCAACAGCACCTTTTACAGTTGATATTGGAGCAAAATCCCCACTCATAGCATCCAAGGCTATCTTTCATTTTTACCCTCCATCATAGTTTTCATATCTATATCTCAACTATATCATAAAGTTATAAAATTTCATTTGTAAAAATAAAATTACATATGTAATTATATATAACTATCCTAAATGTAAACAGTTAAAATTTCTTTAAAAATAGAATAAATATTTTTAAATAGTAGTGAAGATAGAAAAGTCCATCAACACTATTTAGTATACAATCTTTAAATACTATCACTTTTTAAAACATATCTTCTACTATTCTTATTTTCATTTATATCTTCTTTTAACTTTTGACACTAGTTACTTCTTTTCCATCTGTTTCATTATACATCCGACTAAGACTTTTTATCTTGGTTTCTCTTTTTTGAGAAAGTACATAGAATAAAAAGTATCTAATTCTGCCTCTTCAAAATATATATTTTAAAATTTCTAAATATTCTTCACTAACTTCCATTAATTATATAATTACTATCTTTTTGGCTATAAATAATTTTTCTTCATCACTATTTTTATTTAAAATATAGTTATATCTTTTCCTCTAATGGAAGTTATATTTCTCCATTAGATTTTCAACTGAGTTAAAGGATAATTTGTTTGTTCTTCTATAATCATTTCCTTTTAAATCATTACCTTAGTATAGAATTTATTATCATCATGAGTATGAATAAAATTTTGTACATATGGATAGGGATTAGCATCAATAAATATATTGGAAATTTTTCCCCTAACTTTCATTTTTATTAATATTCTGCATAAGGTTTAAAAAGTTGTTATATAATTTCAAGGTTTTATTAATCTCCATTTGTGGTTGGAATTTTATGGCGCTATCTATAATATCCTGAATATCTAATAATAAAATTTTTATTTTCTTTAAAATAAATTTATTAAATATAAATTCTATATAGACTAAATTATCCTCTTCAATGTAACGTTCTTCTCTTGGAACCAAAATGTAGTATCCATTTTGATTACTCTTGTTACCAGAATAAAATAAACTTCCAAAAGCTAATGTTAAAATTATAGGAGGAAAATTAAAATTCAAATTTAAATAAGTTATCAATAAATCTAGAATAAATTATGAATAAAGAATACTCCTATATTCCGATCTATAACTATAAGACTTATTATTATAGCAAGAAACGTATAAAACCTTATAGGGTTGACTACTCTGTTTTGACTTTGTTCATTTTTCCAACTCCTCTGCTTTTTGTATTATCTCTATCAACATTTTATTCCTTCTACATTTCAGCTGCTTTTCAGTGCACTTGGCAGTCTTTATAAAATTCTTTAGAATTCTTCCTTGGATTATCAAAGATCAAAACACCTCTATGTCAAGACTCCATCATGACTTTTATCAATATCTGCTGCTCCAACACTTCCTGACATCTTATCATCATGTGTCTATCTCTCCACTAACTCCAGCTCCAAAAGCTCCCAGCACTTCCCTTCTATTTTGCTGTCATTCCTTGAAATCTCTCTATCTGTATGTATTATAGTCTACATTTGGATCTTCTACCATCTGTTAATACCATCTTTATATAAAAGTCGTTTGGTTTTATAAAAGTAGATGGTCTAATATAAACTATCTACTTTCTAATCTCATTCATATTTAAAATCTATCTATTTATTCAAAGGAGATTTTACAAACTCTCCTGTTCCTCATTTTGGATACTTTTTATATCTCTTGTTATTATATCAAAAAGTGGAAATTTATAGTTATCTAGATTTGCCCATAGATTTCTCTCTCTGTATTGGCATCAATGTATCATTTATTATATAAAGAACCTTATAGATATATATGAGATTTTACATTCTAAATAATTTTTAATTTTATCTTTTGGAGAACTCAATCTCTTCCTTAAATCGCTACAAAAGAAGAGCCTATTATATTATCAGCTAAATCTACTATAACAACTCAATTCCTTATATGATAAATAAACTTCTTCAAAATCATCGCTAAGCATAGACCTGTATTTGTAATTATCTCATCTATTAATTTCTACTCCTACTTTGCTTGCCAAAGTATTATCTACTTTGAAAATTTTTATCAAATGTTTTATCAATAAAACTTCTCTGGAAATATTAAATAAATATACACTTTTATATCAGCTTCATAAGGTCTATATAATGATAGCAAAAGTTGAGACGACTCATATTCATGACCATTACTATTATTTAATTTTATAAAAAGAGAATTTCCTCTATAGTTTCTTCTAAAATATTTTGATATCTTTTATATCTGTATTTCCATCTTATCACCTTTTGTTTATTTAAAAGAGGTTTTTACATACTCTCCTGTTTCTAAGTTTTGAGATACTTTTAATATCTCTCTTGTTATTATATCAGTAAATTTACTAGTTATCTAGCTGCATGGAATTTCTCTCTCTATATTTGCATCTAATGTTTTACTCCAATATAAGAACCATATATATCCTGTAAATACATTTCTAAATAATTTTTAATTCCTGTCTGTTGCAACATGCGTACACTTCCATCCTACTAATTCTAGATGAGAACGACCCTGTATATTATCTGCTAAATCTACTATAACAACCAATTCCTTATGTGATAAATAAACTTCTTGAAGATCATCATAATATCAAATCATATCTATTTATTATTTCATCAGTTTAGTGTCTATTCCTACTTTTAAAGTATTATCTATTTGAAAATTTTCACATCAAATATTTTATTAATCTTACTTTACCAAATTTTAAATAAATATACCTTCTATATTCTCATGTTTATATAATAAATACAAAAGTTGAAGGCGTTTATATTCTGTATTACTATTATTTAATTCAGGAAGAGAATTTCTTCTATAGTTTCTTCTAAATAAATATTTTTATATCTGTATTTCCATCTCTTATCACTTGCTATTTTTATTTTCATTTATAAATAGCCCTCCTCCTCTTTCTTCTTCATTAGTCATATTATTTATATTTTAATGGCTCTCGAGATGCTAGAAATTACTTTCGTAGCATGAAGTTAGTATCGATTCTAAAATAATACATATTGTGAGTTCCTCCACTATCACTTCACCATACCATAGTATCCTTTACCATCATAATTGGGTATTATAATCGTTTTCTCCTATTCCTGCCGTCAATAACTTTTCTCTTTCAGGAAGGATTTAAACCTTCTTTTTAGCTATCTTCAATGCCAACTCTTCTACTGTCTTATAATTTACTTATCCCTTCATCTGTTGATAATTCCTTAATACTTTCTCTCTCTCCCTTCTGTTGGCTTCTAATACTTCAAATACCATTTAAAAATGTATTAGGTTCATCTTCTTTTATTCCTGTAACATAACTACTTGTGTGTGAAGTAGTCTGACTTTTACTCTGTCAGTAGTCCCTTTTTGATTATTAGAAGTTGTTCCTTTGTTAACTTGTTGGCTCGAATTTGTGCACTTCTATTGTTTCATTATTTTCAATGGAAACATCTTTTACACATCAATTGTTATTTTAGAATTCTTATCTTCATATAAAAACTAGCCTTCTTTGGAGTTATTTCCTGTTTGGGTTACTGTATGATTATTAGATACTGGCTTTTAATGGCTGGCTGGATCTTCCAGCTTGCAATCTCTATTCTCACTCTTGCTAGCACCTTGTTCCTAACTATCTAGCCCTGGATGTTTGTTCCTGCCATACCATAGTTGTCTCTTTTCGTCCTTTTTGCCTATACCACGCATGTTCAGTCGTCATTTGCCACACACCCATGTTCTCGATTCTTCTCTCCTCACCCTAATGTGTGTTTTGATAAAACTGACTTCCGTGCTGGTTTTCATCTTCATCTATATCCTCAAAGTCCTAATCTAATATGATCTAATCAGCCTGTGGTTTCACTAAGTCCACCTTGTGCTCCTCCATGTCCACAGCCAGTTGGTCCTCCCTAGGGTTGCTTCCCATAGCCAAATACCATTTCTAATGAGATAAAGCCTCTACTCCCTCCTTTTACACCCGTACTCTTCCCCATTTGCATATTCCCTTCTATCCATAGGAATACTACTCAGCAAGTCCTTCACTTCTCCTGGTGACTACATTCTGATTATTTCTGTGCTGCTAAAAGGTATCTTCTGCTTTAGCTTCCTTGCTTACACCATGCCTTTTGTTCTATCTTCTAATCTCCTGGAATAATTAGCTATGGATTTAGGTTCCTGTCGCGATACTCTTCTTTACTGTAATGTCAAAGTTCATGTCCTGACACTTTAGTATTTGATCTCTATTTGAGGTTTAGCTAATTCTCTATCAAATACTACTACATTTGTAAAGGTGTCTGTATAATGTGGTCCATTTTAGGATCTTCTACATCTGTTAGTACCATCTTTATATCTGGTCCTGCACAGCCTTTTGTCTCTAGGGCATCATTTAATAACTTATTCATTACTGATGCACTTGTTCTACTTGTGTTTCATCATCTATTTTCCATATTGCTATCTAAGTGATTCAGTATTGGATTTTTGTCTACTTAGATCTCCTGTGCTCTCATCATAGATAATTGTTTACTTATATCTCGAAATCTCCTTCTGTTTTACTTTTTATTTCCTAATGCTGTAGTTAAATCCACTTATTATCCCATCCAGCTTTCTTTGACTCTTCCATCTTCCCCATCGCTTTCCTAGTAAAATCAGTGTGAAGCTCAGCATCTAAATGTCTTTCTTCATCTTTGTGTTTTTCTTGTGCTTTACTAATATCTGTATTAAAACCCTAGAGTCTTCTGCGCTTGTTTTCTCCAGATGTCTTTACCAAAGTCTATATGTTATTGCAGTAGCTCTATTTATTTGTTCTTTATCACACTTTATCATGCTTTACTGATATATTTGGTACATCAGTTCCGAGCATACGCACAATATTTTCCTTATTTATTTTTATCTTCTAAATCTTTTCCTTTCACTTTGTGGCTGATCACTTTAATTTTCTCTTTCACTTTTCTGAACCTATTACTGCACCAATGTCTGTTAGACTATCTGTATCTATTTTTCCACCATTTCTTGTTATTAATGTAGTTTGTTTATTTTAGCCCATTCTTTTTCTCCACTACCTTTTCACTGCCCATTAACACTTACACTAAAAATTAGATGGATTTGCTATGTCTATACTCAAAACTTCCTCCATATAGAGCTATCTTTTCTTTCTGATTTATCTTGTTTTACTTTCATTACTATATTTTTGGCTTTTTATATCTAAATTTACTCTGCTTCAACATTTGCGCCAGATGATTAAATTTTCTGAATTAGTAATTTTACCACCAACATCAATAGTAGAGATAATATAGTTAGTTCCATTTCCTCTAGCTCTTGTTCCTGCTTGTGATATTGATAAATCTGCTATTCTTCCTTCTTCAAGATTTTGCTGATAAACTTATTCCTGTTTGTGAAGATGAACTAGATGATGTATAGTTTTCTTCACTTGCTTTTTATTGACATGTCTTTTTAACACTAAATCTAAATCATTTCCTACTTTTGCATCAGTACCTGAGATAGTAATACTTCCATTTTTAGATTTACGTTCATATTATTTCCAGCTACTAATGAACTCTACTGTTTCATTATGCACTGATGGTGATTCACTTTTTATTATATGAAACAGAAGCATTAAATACATTTTTACTAATTTTTAAATTATCATAGCCTGCATCTATTTGCTCCTTTATAGTTGGTATCTGCTACTGCTATTGTTGCTTTTGCTCCATCTTTAATAGCTCCCACTACTTTTTGAAGCATTGTTTAATATATCATAGCTATTTCCTGGGAAATCTGTTAGTTCCTTTTATATTCTTTTACATTTTCAACAGTATTTGTATTGCAGGATTTCTCCCACACTTGCGCCTATTCTTGATGAGCTTTGTTTTGTAGTATTATCATAACTATTATTTGCTGTTGATATTTCTACTCCATTATCTCCTGATATATTTATATCATTTTTGCATAGATATCTACTGATTTAGCTTTTGCTATTTGTTGCCTCAATATTAATATCCTTATTTGATACTATCTTGGAGAAGCTGTTTGGTTTAAAATATCTGTTTTACTATCTAATTTATCTTTTTCCATATGATAGCTGATATTCCTTTTGGACTAAAAAGAACCTGAGAAGCCTTTTAACTTCTTCATGTTTATTATATGAGTTTTTGTTGCTAATGGATTTATTTCTACATCTTTTTCCTTTTTAAATTAATACTTCCACTAGAAACTACCTTACCCCTTCAAGTAAAAAGATTGTTTTTACTATCATATGTTAAACCTTTATCTCCAGCTAGTGTTGCTGATAATATTGCTTTTTCTGCATAGTTTTCATCTGTTACTGATTTTAGAAGTAAGTCCCATAAATCCTGATTTAGTTTTCTTTATAGTAAGAATAATTAATATCTTTTACTCCCGCTTGAGTAATATTTCCATCAGCTTTTATTTGTCCTTCCAGTATTTGCTTGAATATTACTCCTAAAAGACTTATATCTTTACCACTTGTAATGTTACCTTATCTCCTATTATATTAGAAGATACATTACAGAGTTGCATAAGCTACTACTTTCTTCTGAACTAGAACGACCAGAAACCTTTACTTTTTACTATGTCTTTCTTCATGTAATATAGAATCTTTTCCAGCTACTATTGAAATATCTCCCTTTAGCTCCTATATTCATCTTATTGTCTGCAACTACATTTTGAGCCAGTTATTCCTATATTTTCCTAATGATGTTAAACTAATATCTTTTTGCCTTTTAAATTACTCCCAATATTAGTTTTCTTTTCATCTGAGACATAATCTTTTCCACCATCTCTTACTATCAATAGCTTCAAGATTTCCTATAACTAGATTCTTTCTTGCGCCTATTTGTATTTTATCTTGAGCTTTTATATCTGCTCCAAAAGGGTTTTCTACATTGTGTAACAATAGAAATCTTATTTCCCTACAATATCTCCACTTCCTCTAACATCAGTGTAAACATTGTGATAATTATTTTTCATGTATAGATAATTTTTAGAATTTTTATATCTCCATCTTCACTGTATATTGAAACATTACCAGTAGCAGCTATATTTCCCACCAATATTTTTCTATATTTTCTAGTAACTAACCCAATATTAGTTGCATAAATTCCTGTATCTAGAATATGCTGCATTTTGATAAATATTTTTAGAGTTTATTACAACATTATTTTTAGCTATTATTTTTCCACTATTATCTACACTAGAAGCATTATTAATAACAAAATTTCCACCAGCTTTAATAATATTACCTTGCTCTTCAACAATAGATTTTAGAGTATTTTTACTCAAATATAGCTAGAGTACTAAAACTTTTTCTCCATTAATAACTTCTTCTACATACCATAATATATCTGATTTTAAGTTATTAATTTGTTCTTTAGATAGTGCTATTCCTAAAGATAAATTCAAATCTTTTTGAGCTGCTATTGCATTATCAAATAGTTTTTTCTTTCTTCATTAACATCATTTGAATACAAAAATCTTTTTCCAGTACCTTCTAATACTGCTCTAGTTATTAATCTATTTTTCATCAAAAGCATCCCCTAAAAGTCTAATATTTTATCAGGAGTTAAATTTTATTCTTGAGAAGAAATAGTCCGAACTTAAATAGAACCCTTTATCTATCATTTTAGGATTTGTTTCTATTAAATATGAAAAATTTTCGATTAGCCCCTTTTTATTTACTATGAACATTCCATTATCATTTTTTAGGTATTTCTATATGATCTTCTACTCCAACTGCTGAATCTTCTTTAATTTTTCTTTACTATTGAGTTATTTGTTATTTCAAATGACTTATCATCTATTTTTTGATGAACCATCTTTTCCAACATTAGAAGTTGTTTCTGTATCTATATTTTTGTATTAATATCAATATCTTTAATATTGCTAGCTTTTTCTACTTTTTATATCATTAATATATCCAGATTTTATGTACCTGATACTCTCATTACCAACTTTTTGCATTGATATTAATATTTCCAATCTGCAATTATTTGTGTTGGCTTGTCTGAATATAGAGTTTGTTTATATTCTTCATCAGCACGAAAATAATCATGCCCTGTCTTATTATGTCCGTGATGATGATATCTATAATGATATTTTTCTTGCAAAATGTAATTGCAATATCTGCTTCTTTACCTTCTCTTGTATTATTAAGTTCTCCAGCATTAATAGTAATGTTTTTACGCTAGCAGATATCCTGCTTCTCAGTTTAAAAGCTTACCTTTTGTTATATCAAAAGTTAAATTTCCACTATTTTTAAAGTACATGCTATTAGATTTATAATTACTTTCTGCTTCTTTTAACCCACTCTATATTTGCTTCTAGCTCATCCCAACCACGAAATTTTCCATGCTTATTATTTTCAACATCTCTATTTGCTTTTTCAATTAATTCTTTTGGCAGATTTTATTAATATTACTTTTTGCTTCCTTCTACCCACTTGTAACTATGTGATTTCCCTGTTAAATATCCTTTATTTATATAGTTATTTTACTTTTATTATTCCATCTCCAGCAACTTCTATATATAAATTTGTTATATCTCAGTAAAATTCATATTTAAATTGCAAATGATGAAACTTCACCTTCATTTGTAAAATTTATTCCTTCTAATTTTATTAATTCCTCTTCCATACAATAATGAATTTTTCATTATTTTTAAAACTGCTATTTCCTTTTAATTCTGTTTTTCCTGCTTACTATTATTGAGTTATTTTCTAAATTATTAGGCTGTTAGTTTTAAATCCAATAAGTTCTTTATTATGTATAATCTCCGTTAATAGTAATGTCTAAATCACTCACCAGTTATATATAGATCTTGTCCTTTCCAACTTATTTGTTGTTAATTTTAGTAACTTTCCTGCACCTACATATTTGTTGTAAGGTCTATTTTATTTTGAAGTAATATTTAATTCATCTTTTGAAAAATAATTCCTTTAGTGTTATCATTTTCTAGACTCATCACTATTTACCACAACTTTTCCAACAGCTACTATTTCATTTTTATTTATTCAAGTTTCTTAGATTCTATATTTATTTTTATCCTTAGAAAATACTTTTATTATTTACAATATCTTTTTAAATATAATTCCAAGGTATTATTCGCTTGAATTCTTCCATTATTTACTAAAACTTCCATTATAAATTCGTATTTTTAATTGTTATATTATTAACACCTAGTACATTTCCATTATTTGTTATTGTATCTCCTATTAATGTCATTTTAATGCTTGAACAAGTGAACTATCAATATTTCACTATTTACAATCATATTATTTGTTGCTATTAATTTATTAGTATTTTCTAATTTACCTGTTTCTATATTTATATGCAATAAGTTCTTTATTATTTTTAATATCTTTTTGAATTTATTACCATATCTTCATTAGATTGGATTTTTCCACTATTTATTAAATATTTTGACTAATATTCATATTTCCAACAGACAAAATATTGCCACTGTTTTCTTAAAATCTATTACTTTTAAGTCATTTTTCCCAGTTGAATATAGAAGTCCTATATTTACTAAATCTTTTTGTTATTAGTGAAATTATTAGCTTTTTGCTACTATTTTACTATTATTTTTAGACTATTTGTTGTTATATTTATATTCTTTCCAATAAGCTCATTATTTTCTATATTTTCAGAATTTATCACTATATCTTCATTAGATTGGATTTTTCCACTATTTTATTAAATTTTTATTTTTGGTTAATATTCATATTTCCAACAGATAAAATACTCATACTGTCATCAAATCTGTTACTTTTTAAATCATTTTTCCTGTTGAATATATCATTCCTTTTGTTTACTAAGTTCTTAGCTGTAATATCTATATTAGCTGTTGTTGCTATTTTTGTATTATTATTTAATTTGTCTGTTACAATTTTTAAATTTTTGCAGTAAGCTCATTGTTTTTCTATCTTATTACTTTTTAAGCTAATATTTTTATCTGAATAAATCTTCCCTTTAGATTTTAGCTCTTTTGTATTAGTAGCAAGATCTCCATTTGCAAGTATATTATTATTTTTCTATGTCTGTGCTATTTATATCAATTTCCCCAGAGCGTTATATCCCCCTAAGTTATTTTATCTTTTGATTTACTATTTTTGTTTTTATTTCCTGAATAAATTTTTCCACTATTTGTTAATATTTTTATTATTAATATCTAAAGTGTCTTTTGCCACTAACTTATTTGTATTATTTATATTATCAGAAATTTATATTTATTTTTATCTGCAACAATAAGTCCTGTGTTTTCAATAGTCCATTTATTTTTATATCATTTTTAGTTTGAATATTAGCAGTGTAAGTCACCTTCAACATTTTAAATCTTATTTGTAAAATTAATTTATTATTTTTCAACATTTCTCTTTAACAGCAACATCTTTAATAGCAATAATTTCACCTTTATTTAAAAGTATTTTCTATAATCTTATTTTCAGAAATTAATTTTTCCACCTATTTTCTGTTTCTGTTGAAAGAGATATATTATATTTCCTTTTAGCTTGTGTATCTTTTTAAATATACCTTACCCTTAGAAGATATTACAATATCTCCTTTTTTGTACAGTTGGAGCTTGTGTTTTTACTCCTACTCCATCTTCATTTTCACTATTATATTTATTCTTCCAGCATAAATTGACCCTAGTGCTCTTGCATCTAGGTGCATATTCTGGTTTATTTGCTTTTTCTTGACTTTCAAGTTTTAGATTTACTTCTTCTCCACCATAAATTGGTGCTGAAAAGGTTCAGCTACTCTTGCAACAAGTTCAGCTTTATTTTATATTTCTTAAATCAAGACCTTTACCTGCTACTTCTATTTGTTCCTTTTCTGGATTTAATAGATTATTTCCACTTCCTGTTGTTAAAAGTTACATTTCCAGTATTAATGAAGACTGCCCATTAATGGCTATATTCCATTAGGATTCGCTAAGATATAGTTAGCTTTTTACCTGCTATTTCTTGGTAACCTTCTATTCTACTTCTATTTACTCCACTAACTTCACTTATTATTGTTGAGGCTTCTTTTTGAATTTTGTAAATTAGGTTACCATAAATAAGTCCACCTAATTGAGAGTTGTTAAGTCCTTAGAGTTGTTTAAAATAGCTCCTCTACCATCTACATTGTAGTCTTTATATACATTATGAGAAGTTCCATTATTATCTGGCGCTTCTATATTAACAAGTGGAACTCCATTAGCTGCTTTATCTACTTGCAGATTTCTGCTTGCAGCACTATCTGGAACTATTCCATCAGCTAAACTAATTATATGTAAAAATAGCATAAATATTGCTATTAATTTTTTAAAACTTCTTTTCATCTTCTCCTCCTTAAAAATCTATATGTTATAGTTGTATATGCCACAGGTCTATTATTTTTAAAATATCTTGGTTTTATCTATTGGTTTTGCTAAGGTAAAACTTCCTTCAAAACCTTTTTAAAATATCCTTTATTCCTATTGCTACACCTGAAGTGTTTCTACTTATCTTCATTTACTTTATTATTAAAAACTCTACCATAGTCATAGGCTATATATGGTTCTAAAAAGTTGATTTCCTTTATATCCTATCTCATTTCTAATATAGAATCCTTTATCTCCTTGTGTTGATTCATCTTTAAATCCTCTTACAGTTGTATCATCACCTATTCCTATTTTTCTTGCGAATACAATATATTCTTTGAATACTGTCCTCCAAGATTTATCTTATAGTAAAATTTATCTATTGGTTTATACCAAGATATGTTTACATTATATTTTCTAAATTGTGCTTTTGGAGTATATTCATTTCTTAAACCATTCTTCTTTATCTTTATTGGCTGCAAATCTTTTCTAATCCAAAAACTTACTCCAACATTTGTACTCAATAAGCCTGAAAATATCCTTCCTGTGTATGTTGTATCCACCGTTAAAACAGATAATTTTTCTTGAACTAGAAACTAATCGCAAATCATCAATGTAATTTTTGGAATCCTTTAAAGTTATCCTTGCTCCTAAATCTATTTTATGATTTTCATTTCTATGTAACATTTTTCTTACACCAAATGTTTGATTTTCTGTTTTTCCTGTTGCTCTATACTTTCTATTTTGAAGATTAATTGTACGAAGATATTCTGAATTATCATAACTATAAGAAAAAGTCCAATATTTAAAAGGAACAGATACTCCAAAGCTAAAATTTCTAGTACCTTTCTTTGTATTGTCTTTGTAATTTATTTTGATAAGAAAATCTAAGCTTTCATTTAATCCAAATATGTCATGAGTATTTAAAAATATCTAAGCCTATGTCTTGAAGTATCAAACTGTCCTAAAATCATTGTAGTTTACTCCAAAACTTATAGAGCTTATGTCTCTCTTTTAATATATATGTTACTGTATTCATTTTTATCGCTAGCTTTAATATCCATCTTTGAATTATCGCCAAGATTATCTATTCCTTGATCTCAAATCTCTAATATTTAAAATATTGTTTTTCTCTTTGAGGAAAAGTAATAAAAAGTTTTAAACTTAATTTTCTTTTATCATCATAAAAACCTTATCTATTTTTCCCTTTCTAAAAACAAAAAGAGATATATTACCATGTATCAAAATCAGATTTTCTCTGTATTAAGTCCAACTTTTGTAGTAATGCATATCCCTCTCAATATATTTATTTTTCTAACTCATTTATTAATAAGTAAACATCTTTGTTTTCTACTAATATATTTTCTTAAAAGAGCATCAATTTGAAAATCTTCAAAATTGTATTCTCTAAATTAATAGAATTTACATTCTAAAATTCGATTCTTTTTGCTCCACTACCTTCACTACTTTTAGGTACAGAAAAATTCTGACTTTTTATTAAATTATCAAAATCTTGTTGTTCTTGTCTTCTCTTTCTATATCTATTTCATCTACTGCATAAGAAAGAAAAACAAGGATAAAAATACTAAAATTGCTTTTCTAAACACAATCCACTCCTTTCAAATTATTATATATTTTTATCAATGATTGTACCATCTTTTTTATTGTCAACTGTTTTTAATTCTATACTTTAATTTATATATTTTATTTATATGTAGTTAGTTTTAAAATATTACATAATTATTTTTATCTAAAACTTAAGAATTTCTTTAAAACAGAATAAATAATTCTTATAAATTAGAAAAAGCTATATAAATATTTTTCATTATTATCATTTTAAATCTTCCTTTTTATTTTTAATATTTTCTTAAATCTATAATGGTACATAACTTTCTTATTTTAGGATTCTTTTTAATTGCTAATGTATCTTTTTAATCAATTATTTTTATATAATAAAAATGGAGTCATTAAACTCCATTTCTTTCTATCAGCTGATATTTAATTTTTATTATGCTATATTTTTGTATTGCTTCTAATTCAACCTTTTTAAACTCTATATTTGTTAGAGTGCTTCTCAGATTTCTTTATTTGCTTTCTTATTGTTTCTATCCAAGCATCATAACTTTCATAGACTGTGTTATCAAAGGCTGCTCCTGAAGTTTTTGTCCTTCAAGTATTTTATCAGTGCCTTATCTATTTTCTATTTCTTTTCATCACTGAGTGCTTCCCTTTTTATAGCATTTTCCAATTTTTAGCATATTTTTCCCATTAGTCTCTCAGTTGCATTCCATAACTTTTACCTCCATAATTTTTAATATTTTCTAACTTGGCTGCCTTGTTATGAGATTAATAATAACTTATTTTCTTTGTTATTTCCTTTTCTCATATGGACTAGTATGCTTCTATGGAATAAATAATGTAGAATATAATCATCAATTTCTAATGTACTATTTTCCAAATGTTACTGGTTTTAACTATTAAAATAAATTTTTAATTATAAGTTTTTAAAAACTCTCCTGTTTCTAAATTTTTGAATACTTTTTATATCTCTTGTTACTAAATCAAAGGTGCAAATTTATAATTATCTAGTTGTCCATAAATTTCTCTTTTATCTATATCTACCTCTAAGGAGTCTTCTTTAAATCTTAAAGAATGAAATATATCTTTTAAATTTTTACATTCTAAATAATTATCAACTTCATCTTTTTCTAATATTCAAGTTTATTTCACCTTGTCCATTAAACTCATATCCAATTATTCTTTCAATTCTATCATTATATCTTTTTAATCTACCTGTCCCCCAATCAATATCGTATTATTAACTCTTTATATTTTGTTGATTCATAATATCCTTCATCTTCACAGCAATATCATCTTCATATAATCCATATTTTCTATCATTTCTTTACTAATTGGAGTTCCAATTTTTAAATCTTCTGCTAAGCAAAATCTTCATCAAATATTTGCATAAATACTATAGTTCCTGTATATAAATAAACATGTATTTTGGATGTTATATCCTCTATTGCACTTCCTGGTTCATATGTTAAATAACCATAAAATTTCCATAACTAGTATTTTTATTATTTAATAAATCTATTATCTTTTCTATTAGATCTAATTTAATCCCCTGATATTCATATCTCACTTATTTCTTCTCCTTTCTTTTCTATAAATATTAGCTCTGCTTTTTCTGGAGTATTTCCTCTTGTATGATATTCTTCGTTTTCCTTCTAAGACTTTTATTTTATCTTACCTGACATAAGTATTTATTAGAATATATCCTATTCCTGCTTTTCCTTATCACCATAAGCTGTTCCATTCTTTATGCTATTCTTTTTCCATTTTTATCTACTCCAATTAATTGTGGAGATTTACTTGGGGCTGTATAGATTACCTTTACCTTATAATCTAAATCTTCTGATACTCCTTCAAAAAGCTACCGTTATATCTAATCTAAACTTATTATAGAAAAAGCTATATAAATATTTTTCAATCTATATGGCTTTTTTCTGCTTTTTAATCTACTTCTATTATTTCTTCATATTCTTCATAATTCTCTGGAATCTTTTCTTTTCTAAATTCTATCCATTTTTCATTAACTTTAACATTTCCTTTTCTTGATATCTCTGCTTTTCCTTCTTTATTATTAGGATCAAATACCCAATAAATATATACTTTATCTTCAATAAAATCTGCTCCCCAAACTTGACCATCCATTCCTGAAAGGCTCTTTCTTTTCTAATTCTTCACAGATATTATTTTAAATAACTTTCAAAAATACTAATATCAATTATGTAACATGATATGATATCTTCGTTTTTGTGTTTTATTGATAGAACTACACATACTATCAATCATGAATACTTTCAAAACTTTTGTAATACTACAATCTAAATTTCATTTTTCCTCCTGAGTTAAATTATTTCTTAATATTTATTTTTCTATGGTAAAGGGTAGACTGTTGTATTAGGTATAAATCCCCTCTTACTTTGATTCCTGATGGAGTAGTCCTACCTATTTTAGTTTTTTCTTTAAAAATTATAAATATCTGTAAATTTTTATCATTAATATCCTTTGTATTTTTCTTTTTAAAAATCAAAACCTACGATAGTTCTATATTTTATAGCTAGTTGCCCCTAACATATTTTTAAATTTTATTAGATTAATATCATTATAATTTTTGAATTATTTTGTTAACAATCTTCAATGCTAATGGTATTTTTCTAATGATAATACTTCCTCTTCATAATCTATCAATAATTACACCACACTCTTCATTGATTAGTTGGGAATACTTTTTAAAAGCAAAAATATACTATATTGACTTTCTGATAAAATTAATTCTTCTATTTGTTCATCTTTTTGAACTCCATAATCATAATCCTTCATTGCTTTTTATATCTTTTTGGAACTCTAATATATCTCATACGTTCCATGTAAAATCACCCCTAAAAATTAATCAGTGTTATTAAAATACCTAACTTTTTGATAATCTACCCTATTTCCACCTCTTTATTTTTATTTTTATCATACACAATTCTAACTCCTATTTCATTATTACCATATATTACTTTTCCTTTTCGAGATTTCAACAGGTTTTTAGCATTTGGAGCATTTATTTAAGCTTTTGTAAAAAGCGCCTTAAAACCATCTTAATATATTATTTTTCCTTTTTATTGTCAATTAAAAACTTTCCATCATATACTTTGAATTATCTATTTTTAGCTATATTTTAATTATTTTTATCTAAACACTTAAGAATTTCTTTAAAACAGAATAAATAATTTTATTTTTAAAAATTTTTATTGACAAATAAAATAATCCTTTTTAAATTAAGTTAACAAAATTAGTATAAAATTTTTAGAAAAGGATTAATCTATTATGATTGATAAGAGATTATATAATTTTTCTAGAAATATAAAAATATATATCAATAACAACTTTTTTATCCTGTATAAAAGCTTATTGCCAATATATTTTTATTCAATCTTTTGCTTTTTATTAGTAAGTTTAATCAATAAAGATTTTTCATTTTCTTACAGTCATATAATTATTTCAATATTAATTATAGTTTTTTGTAAGGCAATTCTCAACAATTAAAGGTTGCACATATGTTAGGAAATTTAGTTGTTGATGTAAAGAGAAATCTAAGAAAACTTATATTTGAAAAACTTTAAAAACTTAGTTTAGCTTACTCACACTTTTTAAAACACAGGAGCTAATACATTTATCAGTTGATAATGTCGAACAACTTGAAGTTTATTTTGGAGGTTTCTTAACTCAGTTTTTTACTGTATTGCTTCTAGTTTTATTTTTATTTTTTTCTAATAGCATATTTTAATTTAAAAATTGCCTTTTATTTTACTTGGATTTTTCTCTAGCCATTCCTTTATCACTGTATATTATCTTAAATAAGGTTAAAAATTCAAAAATATTTTTGCAAAAATATGAATGTTGGAACTTTATTTTTTAGATAGTTTACAAAGGTCTAACAACTCTTAAACTATATGGAACAGATGAAAAAGAGAAGAAGAAATAAGCTAAGATGTCAGAAGAATTCAGAGTTGAAACTATGAGGAGTTTTAAAAATGCAGCTTCTTTCTATCGCAGTAATTAACTGGATTATCTATGCTGGTACTATACTTGCAATAATAACTTCTATTAAAATTGTTCTTAGATGGAAGTTTGAGACTTATTCCCAATGTTATTTATATTTATGTTAGCACCTGAATATTCCAATGAGAACATTGACTTCACTTTTTCCATGTTGCTATGACTGGTGTTTTCAGCAGCAGAAAATATTATCTCTTTTTGTTGACTCACCTGAAAGAAATAATACTGGAAATAAAGAATTTAAAAATGAAAAATGAAATTAAAGTTTTCTAGCTAAATTTCTCATATCCAGATGGTACTCAATCTTTAAAAGATATAGATATGACTTTTAAAAAGGAAATCTAACAGCTGTTGCAGGACATTCTTGGTTGTGGAAAATCTACATTAGTTTCTGTTTTTATCTGGAGAATTAAAAATCTAAGAAAAAATGAAATTTTTGTTGATGATATTGATATACAAAATATAAAGAATAGAAGATAAAATTAAAAATATTTTTAAAAATTACTCATGATTCACATATATTTTTCTGGAACAGTTAGAAACAATCTTAACTATGGCAAATGAAAATTTAGTGATGAAACTATGATAGAAGTTCTTTAAAAAGTTAAATTATGGGATATTTTCTCAAAAATAAAGGACTTGATACAAATTTAGAAAGTCAAGGAAAAACCTATCTGGTGGACAGGCACAAAGAGTAGCACTTGCAAGAGCTTTACTATATGATGCCTCTGTTTACATATTTGATGAGGCTACTTCAAATATAGATATTGAATCTGAAGAAATTATTTTTAAATATTATTTATTCTTTATCTAAAGAAAAACTGTTATCTATATTAGTCATAGACTACCAGCTATTAAAAATGCTGATTGTATCTATGTTATGGATAAGGGAAAAAGTTATTGAAAGTGGAAAACATAATGAATTATATGCTAAAAAGAGCTTTATTACAATATGTATAAACATCAAGAAGAATTGGAAACTTATTTAATAAAGAGAGGTGAAAAGTATGAAAAATCGGTCAACTTTTTAATGATAGTATCTAACTTATTAAAACTTTTTAGACTCTCTTTGGAAATTTATGATTATTGCTGTCAACAGGTGTAATTGGATTTATATTTTTCTTTTGTATAACACTTTTTGGAGCTTATGCCTTTTTAAGTATTATCCCTGCCACAAAAAGATAGTCTTAAATATGTTTTTGGTGGTGGATATTCAACTCAAACATATTTTTTATGCAATGATATTCTGATGGATTTTTAGAGCTGTTTTACATTACTTAGAGCAATTTGCAAAACCATTATATAGCTTTTTCACATTTTGGCAGAAATAAGAGTTAAACTGTTTTAAAATTATGAGAAAACTTGCACCTGCTAAAATGGAAAAATAAAAAAATCAAGGAAATTTAATTTCTATGATAACATCAGATATTGAGCTTTTTAGAAGTTTTCTATGCTCATACTATTTCACCTGTTTTAATTGCATTTTTACAAGTATTTTTCTTATTCTTGTATTTCCTTTCAATTAAATTATATCTATGCTCTATATATGTTGTTTGCACAATTTATTGTAGGTATAGTTGTTCCTTATATAGCACATAAAAGGTCAGCAAAATCTGGTGTAGAAGTTAGAAGTAAACTAGGAAAATTTAAATGATGAGTTTTTAGATAAATTAAAAGGAATTAGAGAAATCATACAATATTCACAAGGTAAAAGTATTAAAAAAATTGATGAAATAACTTCATCTTTTAGGGGAGAAAATCAAAAAGATTTAAGAAATAAAAGCATCAGAAGTTCAAATGATGGTTGATTCTGCTATAATAATACTTTCTATTTCTCAATTACTTTTAAGCTTTTTCTTAATTTCAAAAGGTTTAGTAATGTAGAAGCTACTATCTTAGCAGGAGTTTTACAGGTTGGAAGTTTTGCTCCTTATATTAATCTAGCTGCTCTTGGAAATATACTTGCTCAAACTTTTGCATCTGGAGAAAGAGTTTTAAATCTGATGGATGAAAAGCCAGCAGTAAGTGATAATGTTTCTATTATAAATAATGATATTACAGAAAAATGATGATATCCTTATAGATAATATTTCTTATTCTTATGAAAAATACTCGATAATAAAATTTTAAAAGATTTTTCTTTAAAAATAAAAAGGACAATTAACTGGAATTATGGGTCCAAGTGGTTGTGGAAAAATCTACTCTTTTTAAAAATTAATTATGAGGATTTTGGGATGTAGATTCAGGTAAAATTATTTTTAGATAGAAAGGATGCAAAAGCTACTCCTTTAAAAATCTATATCAAAAATTTAACTATATGACACAATCTACTAACCTATTTATTGGAAATATAAGAGATAATTTATTGGTTGCAAAATCTGATGCAACTGATGAAGAAATCTATACTGCATTAAAAAGCTTCGTTTTATGACTATGTCATGTCTTTACCAGATAAGTTAGATAGTATAGTTGAAGAAGGTGGAAAAAATTTCTCTGGTGGAGAAAGACAAAGAATTGGACTTGCAAGAGCTTTCCTAGCTAATAGAGAATTTTCTTGTTAGATGAACCAACTTCTAATTTGGATATATTGAATGAAGCTATAATTTTAAAAATCATTGGCTGATGAAGCTAAAGGATAAAACTGTTATTTTGGTATCACATAGAGGTCTACACTTTCTATATGTAACAACATATTTAAAATTTAAAAAGAAAAGAAAGAGGTAAAAAATGAAAACTTTAATAATTTATTCGTCAGAAACTGGTAATACGAAAATGGTATGTGAAAAAGCATTTGAATATATAAATGGAGAAAAGGTTATTATTCCTGTTAAGGAAAAAGATAGTGTAAACTTAGATGACTTTTGATAATATTATTGTAGGAACTTGGATAGATAAATCTAATGCCAATGCAGAAGCTAAAAATTTATAAATACTCTATCTAATAAAAATATATTTTTATAGGAACTTTAGCAGCTTCTTTAAAATCTGAACATGCTAAAAATGTTTTTAATAATCTTACTAAACTTTGCTCTAAAAAGAATAATTTTTGTTGATGGTGTATTAGCAAGAGGAGGGTTTCAGAAGATTTACAAGAAAAATTTACTAAATTTCCTTTTAAATATTATTCATAAATTTGTTCCTAATATGAAGGAAATCATTATAGAAGCTGATTCTCACCCTGATGAAAGTGATTTTTTTGTTAATCAAAGATTTTATAGACAAAAATTTTAATAATTAAATATTGCTAAAAAGCTAAAAAGTATTGTAGAATGTAAACAGGATTTTCTAAAGGAGGAGTACTATGGCTAGAAAATGTGCTTACACCAAGGAAAATGATACTAGAAGTGCTATAAAACTCTTTAAAAAAAGAAGGTTCTGATGCAATAACTGCTAAAAATATTGCAAAAGAGCTTAATTGTTCTGTTGCACCTATATATTCTGTTTATTTAAGTTTAGATGATTTAAAGAAAGATTTAGCTTTTGAAATTGAAAAATATACTTGAAGAAAATAATGTTCATCCTTTACTTTTCAAAAATGCTTGCCAAATTAGAAGTATATGATACTGATGAAGAATTTTCTACTAAATTAAAAGAAATTAAAACAAAATATATTAAACAAAAGAAAATAAAATAAGTATTTTTCTCAATTTTTCAGATTTTATATCTTTAATATATCAAACTAGAAAAATAAATTTTCAAAATTAAAAATTCTTGAAATTATTGCAAAACATAAGAAATATATAACAGAATTTAGAAACAATAAGAGTAAATAGCGAAAAATACCACCTACCATAAAAGTAGAGTGGTATTTTCTAAAAATATGTTAAGATTATAGAAAAACTATCTATGAAAAATTTGTTTCAAGTAAGAATGAAAACTTAACTTTAAAAATAAATAGAAAAAAATATAATAATTTAACAAGAGAGAGTGCAAAAGATGTTTAACTATATTTTAATTTTTAGTCAAACCCTTTATATGATACTTATAAACCTTTTCTTTTTGATGAAAAACATGTTTGGTTAAATTCAGAAGGATGGTATAAAATTAATTCACTATCTTTTGATGATAAAATAAAAGATGAATTTAACTTAATTCCTATAAAAATGGTTGTTGGGCTGATGCTCACAATGATGGTAGACGTAGAGTTATTTCATTATTTCATATAAATACTTCATTTGCGACATTTAAATGGGGATGGAATTTTGAATATATTCCACATTATACATCTAAGATAACTTGGTGTAGAACGGATAAATCTATTTATACTCATACTTTTTGAACTTTCCCCTAAATTTATCAACCGTAAAGGAGATAACTATACTGTATTTGGAAAGTTTGAGTCTAAATATAAAAATAATAGTAAAGGTTTTCAAAAATTTGTATCTGATCATTTTAAAAGTGTGGGATACAGTTCATGAAGCAATAGTGGAGTATTATGATGCAACTTCAACATATGAAAAATGTTAAACCGTCTTGAAGAAAATCAAAAAGATGGATATTATAGTTTTATTTTACCAACAAATTCAATTATTTATGCATTTATAAAAATATGTTCATAGCATTGAAGCAGAAGATGATTTCAAAAATATTATTTGTAGATGAAAAAGTAAAGAGGCATATTATAAAGCTTTTTAGTAAAATTAAATGATGCTCTAATTTTAACAAATCTTAAGTACTTAAAAAAAGAGGTAGTCTAATTTTTTAAACTACCTTATTTTTGTATACTCAAATATTAATCATAATCTTTTTGATATTCTTCCAGTTCTTCTTTTGTCATTTTACTTGGTATCTTTAATTTAGAAAATTCATTAATAAAATACTTATATAAAAATCTATCTTTCATTTTCAATATCTCTATTAGCCTATTTCTGTCTTCTATTTCACAATATTTTTCTATTAATTTTTAATAATAACTGCTCTTCTTTCCAAAATTCCATCTTTTTATTTCACCTTTTTGATATTACATATTTTTGTGCTGCTGTCATTAAGAAAGGTATTATTTGTTTTTCTTGAAACAACATTTTTCAAGTAAAACTTCATTATCAACAACATCTTTCTTAAAAGCATTTTGAACTAAGTCTATTTCTTTTTCCATAGACAAATAACAATGAATTAGAATTTATAATATCTGTAACAACAAAGATAAACAATGAATATCCATATTTTCCTATTTCATGTTCTACTTCTTTTTGCAATTTCTTCTTTTTCTATCAGCTAATTCTTGAATTTGCACTGTATTTATTTGTGCAACTACTATTTCCATATCTCCAACTTGGGAAAACTTTTTATCTTGATTTATAATTTCTTTCATATTTTCCTTAGACATAGAAGTTCCTGCAACTAGCATTTCCATTCCATACTTTTTCTATATCTTTAATTTTTAGCAAGTTTTTCCTAATTCCTTAGCTACCTCAACATCTTTTGATGTACAAGTAGGAGATTTAAAAAGTAAAGTATCTGAAAGTATAGCACTTAGCATAAGAAGAGCTGTCTTTTTCATCTGGCTCAATTTTAGCTTCCTTATATAATCCATAAACTATTGTAGATGTACAACCAACTGGCTCTGTACGAATTTTTTTGTAGCTTCATTTGTTTGAAAAATTTGCAAATTTATGATGGTCTACAACTTCAAGTATTTTGTGCATCTTGTATCCCTTCAACTGATTGAGAAAACTCATTGTGATCCACCATAATAACTTTTCTTTCTATGAAAATCTATAAGGTGTTTTGTTCTTATAGTTCCATAAACTTTTCCATCATCTTCTAAAGACAGGAAAAATTTGTTTGATTCGCATCTTTCATTATTCCTCTAATTTCATTTTAAAAAAATCTTCCTTATTAAAATTGAAAAAGAACTTTTCTCAGTATTTAAAAATTCCTCCAACTGATATAGATTGACTTATTAAAGATATAGATTTAACAAGAGAATGTCTAACCAACATAATCGCACATTCTGATGTTACACGAGGACTTATGAAGTCTTCTTTCTTGCAACATACTATTACAACTTTTGCTCCTGCTTGAATAGATTTATCTATACCATCAGTTAAAGAAGTAGTTATAATAATATCTCCCTTTTTCATACTTTCTAATTCTGAAACTTCCTTTAAATTAGATTTTATCTCTCCTTTTTGGATAGACACCACTTATAATCTCTCCATCTAAAAGCTTCTTGTAAATTTTCATAAGTTGTACTGTATTTACTGAATAAATCTGAATAATCTATTTCTAAATAAGTGTTAGCAATATCTGATATACTCAACATTGTTTTTAAAATATCCATCTTTATCTATCACAGGTAAACTTGAAAAATTTTCTTTTGTCATCAAATCTAAAAGCTTCTTTTATAGAATCTTCAGTTGACACTGTACTTTTTCTACATAATTTAAATCTGTTATCTGTGCACTTACTGTTTTTTTAATAATTTAGGTGCTTTTTATTCCAACTTTATCTAAGACAAATTTTGTTTCTTTATTTAATTCTCCTAAACGACAAGGTGATGCTTTTTAAACCTTGTTTTTCTCTTAAATTAGCCATTGCTATACTTGAACATATACTATCTGTGTCTGGATTTTTATGTCCAAAAACTAATATTTCTTCCATTAAAAATTTTTCCTCCATAATTATTTTTAGTTATTTATTATATCATAAATTTTTAAACCTTTACTTAAAAATAAATTCTAATATAATATAGAAAAATATTTTTAAAAGGACTGATGTATATGAAAAAAATTATCACTATATTAGTTTTAAGTTTATCTCTTGTGGCTTGTGGACTTGTAAGTGCAACTGGAAGTGTAGTGAGTGGAACAATAAAAAGCTGTTGGAACAGTTACAGGTGCTGTTATAAAAACAACTGGTAAAATTATTGGAAGTGTAATAGGTGGAAGTGATAGTGAGGTTAAAGTTAAAGATACTAAATATAAGTTTTTCTGGTGTTGAATTAGAAATTGACCAATATTCTGCTGTTGTAACTGGAAAATTATCTCATAATGGAAGTACAAAGAAAAATCTTCGTCTTTTCTATTCCTTGTTTTTGATAAAGATGGAAATAGAGTTGGAGATGCTATTGCTACTATTGATGAACTTGAAAAAGGTAAGAAGTGGGAATTTAGAGCTGTCTTAAATGAACCTAATGTTGCTTCTTGTAAAATTAAAGACGCTTATATTACTGTGGAATAAAATTTTTTTATTAAAAAAGGGGCTGTTGCAAATTAATCCTATTGCAATAGCCCATTTATTTTTATAAAACAATTCTTAGCATATCAAGTTCATTCATAGGTATATCCGTTTTTTATTTTTTTACAAATGAATTTGGATTTGCTGATTCAACACTTTCAGTTTCTCTACCCATTTTATCTAATAAAAATCATTTCAGGCATTATAAAATCTCTAACTTTTATTTCTGGACTAACAATTTGAACTTCTTGCCCAACAAATAATTTATTTCTAATTGCTACTAGATACTCATTATCACTTAATTTTTTCTCTATTTTAGCAACTAATTTATGTGTTTGACTATAAGAATTTCTATTGTTATAGTTTAAAGATTCTTTTCCCTGCTTTCCCATGATAGAAACCTTCTGTATATGATCTATTTGAAATAGATTCAAGTTCATTTCTCCATTCAGGATTGTATTCAAAATTTCCACTATAATAAGAATTTAAAAGCATCTTTATATACTTTTTTACACAGTTAGATACATAATAAATCCCTTTCATTCTACCTTCAATTTTAAGTGAATCTACTCCTGCATCTAAGATTTTATCTATCATTTCAATAGTACATAAATCTTTTGAGTTAAAAATATATGTTCCATGTTCATCTTCATATACTGGCATAGTTTCACCAGGTCTTGTTTCTTCAACTAACGAATATTTCCATCTACATGCTTGAGCACAATCTCCTCTATTTGCATCTCTACCTGTCATATAGTTACTTAATAGACATCTTCCCGAGATTGCCATACACATAGCTCCATGTACAAAAACTTCTAACTCTATATCAGGAACTTTTTCTCTAATTTCTTTTTATATTTTTCTAAAGAAATTTCTCTTGCAAGAACAACTCTTTTTGCTCCCATATCTTTCCACATTTTAACTGATCTCCAGTTTGTGTTACTTTGCTTGTGTACTGATACTAATATTCAAATTAGAATTTTTCTTTTTACAACTTGGAATACTCCTAAGTCAGCAACAATAACCCCATCTACTCCTACTTTTTCTAAAAACTTTACATATTCAGGTAAAGCTTCTAGTTCATCATTGTGTGGAATTATATTAAGAGTTACATAAACTCTTTTTCCCTCTTTCGTGAGCATAAGCTACTGCTTCTTCTAATTCTTCATCAGAGAAGTTATTGCTTCCCTGCTCTTAAATTAAACATCTTTCCACCCATAAACACAGCATCTGCTCCATAATGTAATGCCATCTAAATTTTTCCATATTCCCAGCAGGTGCTAGTAATTCTACCTTTTTCAAAAAATATCATCCCTTCTAAATTTGTATAAAAATTATTTATTATAATTTACTTATTTTGACTTGATCAGTGTAATTTGTAAAATTTTGTAAACTCACTTAGGAAATTAAGCTTTACTATTCCAGTAGCTCCATTTCTATGTTTTTCCTATAATTAATTCTGTAATTCCTTTATTTTCTGTTTCTGATATATAGTACTCTTCTCTATAAAGAAAAGCAACTATATCAGCATCTTGTTCTATTGCTCCAGATTCTCTTAAATCTGAAAGCATAGGTCTTTTTATCAACTCTACTTTCTACTGCTCTTGATAATTGTGAAAGTGCAATAACTGGTACATCTAATTCTCTGGCAAGTCCTTTTTCAATGATCTTGATATATCTGAGATTTCTTGTTGTCTACTAAATTCTGAACCACCTCTACCTGTACCATTTATCAATTGTAAATAATCTATTATGATTAAATCTAATGACTTTTTCATCTTTTCTAGCATAAGATCTAATTTCTAAAAACATTTGTATAAGGTAAATCCGCAACAAATATTGAAGTTTTAGATAAATTTAGAGTTGCCACTGTAAGTTTTGTCCATTCATCTTCTTCAAGATAAACATTTTTTAATTTATGTTGTGGAATCCCAGACTCTATTGATAAAAGTCTTTGGTATAATTGTTGAGCTGGCATTTCAAGACTAAATACTAATACATTTTTGTTCTTTTCCCAGCATTTAAAGCTAAATTTAAAGCAAAAGCTGTTTTTTCCCATAGCTGGTCTTGCTGCTAAAATTATTAAATCTGAATTATTAAGTCCCACTTGTCATTCTATCTAAATCTATGAAAACCTGTTGGAATACCTAAGGTTTTTCCTCTGTTATCACTGACTCTTTCCATTCTCATTATTTCATCAACACCAGCAGTTTTCATATCAACAATACTATTTTTAAAATTTTCTTAGATAAATTTAAAACCATAGACTCTGCTATATCTATAATGTCTTCTGCTGGTCTAATATCATTATATGCAAGTTGAGTTATTTCAGCTCCTACATTTCCTAATCTTCTTAACATAGCTTTTTCTTTTAATTAGATTTGCATATTCTAAAAAGATTATATGAACTTGTAATTTCATCTAAAATATCACTTAACACTTCCAATATTTCTTCTTTATTTTTTGAGTTACTTTTCTTTATTTCTTCATCAATTAAAATTGCATCTATACCTTTACTATCAGAGTAAACTTGTTCCATTGCCTTATAGATGGCAGTATGCTCAATTTTATAAAAATCTTCTGCACTAACTATATCCTTAATTTCTTCAAATAGTTCTTGATTATAAAAATCCCACCCTATTAAAGCCTTTTTCAGCTTCTAAACTATGAGGAATTTTTAAACTTTCAAAGTCCATTTCTCCTCCACCTATTTAGCTACTACATTTACTTTCATAACTGCTTTAACATCAGTGAATAATTTTTATATGAATTTCATCAGGTCCTAGATTTTTTAATATTTGCTTCAATTTTCTTTTTGTCTATATCTAAAACCTAATTCATCTTTTATTTGACTTGCTATTTCTTTTACTTTGTAATAGCTCCAAATAATTTCCCATTTTCCCCTGCTTTAACAGGAATATTTAAAAACTTTACTTTCTAATAACTTTTTTTAACTCTAAAGATTTATTTCTTTCTTCTTCATGTTTTTAGCTTCTTTTTCTTTCTATTTTTCTATTTTTGTAATTCTTCAGGAGTAGCTAAAACTCCTTTTTCCCTTTTAAAAAGAAAGTTATGTGCATAACCATCAGATACTGTTACTATCTCCCTTTTCTACCTTGTCCTGCTACATCTTCTAAAAGTATTACTTGTATTTTTGCCATTTTAATTAACCTCCCATTATATTTTTATTTCTTTCACTTCTATAAATTCAAAAGCTCACTAAAAGCTCCTACTATAAATGCTACCATAGGATAACCTAATCCCTAAAAAGCATACTTATTCCATGTTTTTAATATATTTGACTTTACTCCTATTTTTCTATAAGAATATAAAAAAATTCTTTATTCCATACCAAACAAATATATATTTTATTATTTCAAGTATATTGATTTTCCCAAAATATATTATGAGGAATATTTGAAAATCTTTGACTCCATAATATCAAAATATATGGTATTATCCAATAACAAGAAACTTTTCCACATCTTGTATGTTCCTGGTATTAAAGTTAAAAAAATAGAAAAAAGTGTTGCTAAAAACACAAATTTAAAAACTTCTGAAACTATATATTGACTTAAATATAGCATTGTTACTTGGAATCTTCTTATATATTCTATTCCTAACTTCTTAAATTCTTCTAATTCTGATACCAAATTTATAACATTTATTATATTTTTCTCTATTTACATAAATATAAAGACATATTAGAGTAGTTGGTATCAGTGACATAATAATTATTCTATTATAAACTTGCATTCTTCTAGCTAATTTATTGAATAAATAAAAATGTAAACTCCATCATATATGGAAAATATCAAATAATATATTAAAAACTTGGACTTATAACATATAGAATTAAACTCACCACTAGATTTATTGCTAATGAATATTTTTCTTATATAAATTTACCTTTACTTATCTTATAGTGTGGAATAAGATAAGTTAAAAAGGTAAAAACAGAGATAAGAAAAATACATTATTATTGTCCCTACTGACATTAGTACACTTACTATTGCCATATCCTCCCCCTTAACTAATTCTTTTCCTTTGAAAATAGTTCTCTATTTTTCAAAAATTCAGAACCACTGCTATCTTCGTCTTTTTTTGTCCAACTATTTTCATATTTTATTTCTAAATCATTTTCATTAAAAATCTCTTACAATCTTAACAAAATCTTGACTATATTCTACTGTTTCCATTAAATCTTTTTGCAAATGAATATTTTTATCATAATTTTATGTAAAGAATATTATTTTTCTATTTTTGCAGGATTAGCTCCCATTAAAAAGCTCTATATGAAAATCCTTTTTATTTGCTTCTGAAATAATAGAACTCAATTATTTTTTTACATCTGAAATTGTCAATTTTATATTTACTTTTTCTTTATCTTTAGGTTTTTCTTCTGCTGATGAAGTAGGAGGAATTACATTTGTTTGAGTCGTAGTTACAACTTTTACAACTGCTTGTTTTTGTATTTGATAAAAATTTCTGCAACTATTACATAGCCTACAAGTTTTTATCATCTTCAAACTTAAATTTCTTCCTATCACATCATATATTGTTGAAATTATTTTTAAACCTTTATCTATATCTATTTCTTTTTACAATAGAATTTTTACAATATTTTTGCTAAGTCTTTAAAAATAGCTCTATATCAAAGATTCATTTGCTAAATTTTCAAGCTCATTTATTATATCATATTCATTTTTCATTTTAATAGTTTTATTTTAAAAATATTTTTATCCTTGAGCTTGGTGTTATTCCCAAAGTATCCTCAGCTATTTTTAGATTTATTTCTTCACCATTTTGCAGTAACTATAAGTCTTTCTAAAATAGAAATTGAATCTCTCATACTTCCAGAAGAATTTTCATAAATAACTGGATAGACATCATCAGTTATAGATAATTTTTCTTCTTTTTAATATATGTTCAAGCCCTGACTTCATTTCCTCTAAATCAAGAGGCTTTAAAAGTCATATCTTTGACAACGAGAGATTATAGTTGGTAATATCTTATCTAATTCTGTTGTTGCTAGTATAAATATAACATGTGAAGGTGGCTCTTCCAAAGTCTTTTAAAAGAGCATTAAAGGCTTCTTTTGTAAGCATATGTGCTTCATCTATTATATATACTTTTTAGTCCTTCAACTGGTTGATAATTAATTTTTCTTTTTAAACTTCTTATTTCATCTATGCTTCTATTAGAAGCAGCATCTATTTCTATTAAATCAGAAAATCTTCCTTCATTTATTGCCTTACAATTTTTACATTCATTGCAAAGGTTCTCCATTTTTCCTTTAAGTTAAGACAATTTACACCCTTCTGCAATAAGTCTTGCAATAGTTGTTTTTCCCTACACCTCTTGGACCTGAAAAAGATAGGCATGTGCCATAGATTTGTTTTTAAAGATAACTTTAAACTTTTTAACTATTTCATTTTTCACAGATACTTCTGAAAAACTACTTGGTCTATATTTTCTATAAAAGTGTAATATGCATTTTTACTCCAAATCATAATAATTCATTTTTTGTTCTTAAAAGTATTTCTTGTAATACCCTAAAAATCTCAGCCGTTTCTACTTTTTTTACCATTTGTAATTTCAAGCACTTGTTTAATAATTTCTTTTTCAATCTTTTGATATTATTTCAAAATAATAGTCTCTTTTTATTTTTACTTCTCAATTGATTTATTTCATTTTTTAACAAGATTTTCAATAGACACAGCCTTAGCTTCTTCTTTTTAAGTTTAAGTCTTTTTCTCCTACAACATTAGGTGGTAAGTCCTCTATTAAGATACTTGCACCTCTACACATTGCAACTGCATATTTTATAGCATTTTTAATTCATTGACATTACCAGGCCAATCATATCTCATTATCTCTTTAATGCTATCTTGTAACACCTTTTTATATTCTTATTCATTTCTCGATTACACTCTGCCATATAGTGATCTATAATAAAAGGTATATCTTCTTTTCTTTCTTTTAAAGTTGGTATATCTATTTCTAAAACTTTTTAATTTTCTATAAAGCTCATCTATAAATAAACCTTTTTCAATAAGTTCTTCTAAATTCTACACTTGTAGATGCAATTATTCTTACAAAAAGCATTTATTGGCTCCATTCACCCAGTCTTAAAAATTTATTTTCTTCTAATAAAAATAAAATTTTTAGATTGCATATCAAGACTTAGAGACTCTATATTTGCTAAGTGAAGTATTCCTCCCTCTGCTTTTTCTAGCTCACCATATTGACTGAATGCTGCTCCTTCAAAAGAACCTTTTTCATAACCAAATAATTTTTCTTTTCCAATAGATTTGCTCTATATGAATTACAATTTATACTTATAAGTGGTTTATCATGAACATTACTAAATTGGTGTATTGCTTTTGCAACACTTGTTTTTTCCACTTCCTCTATCCCCTGTTACTAAAACTGGTGCAGAGTTATTTGCAACTTTTCCAATAACTTTATAAAAGGTCTATCATAAGTTTACTTTCTACCTATTAACTTTTCACCTGTACTTTTTAGTTTTATCAACTCTTTCTGCAAGTCCTTTATAATCTTTTACAGATTTTTCTATTATTTTTACAATATTTTTTGGTAATTCTGGTTTTAAAAATATAATCATAGGCTCCAGCTTTTTATACTTCCTGCAGATAATTCTCCAATTTGAAGTTTCTCCTAAAATAATAATCACTGCTTTTTTTGAACTTCTGTAACCTTTAAAATTAAATTAATAAGTGCATCTTCTTTTGAATTTCTTTCATCTATGACTATTGCTTCATATTTTCTAGTTTTTATAGCTTCCATAAAGACATAATATTTTTCTACAAATACTAAATCATTTTCAAAATTATTTTCAAAGCTCTAATTTTAAGTCATTGTCAAGATGAAAACCCAATAACAACATATTACCCCTCCACTTTTTATTTAAAATTAAAATTATAATTTAGATAAAATGTTCCATTTACAGGCTTTACCTTTTTTAGAAGTTTTACTCTCAACTTCCAACAACTCTTTTCAACAGAGGCATCTATTTCTGGTACTCCACTTCCTTCTACTATAACATAAGATAAAAACATTTCCAGCTTTATCAACTTTTAATTTTAATCTTTAATTTTCCATGTTTTCCTGAAGCTCTTGCTGATTGTGGAAATTCTGGTGCTTTATTTTCCATCACTCCAATCAACTAAAAGTCCTCCTTCAGATTTCCCATTTTTACTTCCTGAAACTAAACCATTTAGAATAAGTTACATTTTGTAAAACTCTATCTACAACTTCTTCTCCATCTGGGTCAGCAGTTGGACTAAATCCACCATTTGAAGTTTTAGGTTGTGAATCTGATATTTGTTTTTCAAATCTGCCAACGATAGGTTTTTCTTCTTTAGGTGGTGCTTTTAGTTTTTCCTCTTTTGGAACTGTTTTTCAGCTTTTTATCTTCTATCACTTTTTCTGGTTTTTTCTTTTTCAGGTTTTTAATTGGTTTTTCTTCTGGCTTCTCAACAGGTTTTTCTTCCTGCTTCTTATCTTCTTCTGCTTTTTCTCTATACTATCTGCTTCTAAATTTTTGCTTCTTTAGCATCTACATTTTTTCACCTTTAAATTTTGTAGTGCATCAGATTCAACTGCTATCAAACCCTATTTTAATTTCATCTGTTTCTATTGTTTCATCTTTTTGAAAACACTGTCAAAAGCAAATATTATACCTATATTTATAACTATTGATAAAAATAAACAAATATAGTCATTTTTCTTCATTTTTATCACCTACTTTTGAGTTGCAGTATCTATATTTATAGCACTTGCTCCTGATTCTTTTAGTAAACTCATTATTTCAACAATGAATCCATAATCAATATCTTTATCAGCTGAAATTATTACATCTTTTACTTTCAAATTATTCAATTTTTCAGATACAACTGAAACAAAACTTGATAAATCTAATTTCTCATTTTTGAGATTTACAGAATTATCTGTATATCTTTACATATACATTTCTGTCCTTATCAACTAAAACTTGTACTTCTTTTTAATGTACTTTTTGTTTTTGCAGCAGTAGATTTAGGGTAAATCTATTTTTAAAAGCTGATCTTTTCATCAAAACTTGTTGCCAACATAAAGAAAATAAGTAAAGAGAAAACTACATCTATAAGTGGTGTGATTTCTAAAATTAATGTTCCACTCACTTCTTCTTTTTATTCTTTCTAATTTCATTTACTCACACCTACTCTCTGAAAATGGTTTCAACAACTCTGTACAAGTTTTTCTATATCACTCACTATTAAATCAATTTTTATTAAAATAATTATAAAAATATCATACAAGGTATAGCTACAATAAGCCCTCCTGCTGTTGTATATAAGGCTTCTGATATCCCTTTTGCCAAAACCCCAGCATCTCCTGTTCCATTTAATGCTATTGAGTTAAATGCAGTTATCATACCAGTAACTGTTCCTAATAATCCCTAATAGTGGAGAAGCATTAGCAGCTAATGAAAGAAGCCACATGTTTCTTTCAATGCTTTTATTTGTTCTATTGCTTTCTCTTTTCCCTTTTTCTTCAAGTGAAGATAAAAGTTTCTTTATTTTCTTTATATCCATGAATCAATATTTCTTTTAAAACAACAGAAGTTGATGATTTATTTGAATTTAAAAACTATTAGCTTCTTTTATTTTCCTTCTTTTATATAGTTGTTTTACATCAGAGGTAACTTAGAAAAATTGTTTCTTTCTCTTATTAAAAAATATGAAAATCTTTCTAATACTGCATAAAGTCCTATTACTCCCATTAAGAGAATAAAAATACATTAATATTCCGCCTGCTTTTAAGTATTTGCATTCTTATTTCTTCCTTTTCACAAATATAATTAACCAAATAATTTATCTAAAACTCTTTTCTGAAAAATCCTTTTTCTCTACTCCTCTTGATAATTCTTCTTCCAAAGTAGCTGAATTTTCTTGAGTTAACTTTTACTTTTGTCTCCATTTTTCTTTTTAAAATTTTTCTCCTGTTATATTCACAGAAGATGATTCTAAGTTTTGATTTTGAGTATTAAATCTTCTGTATCTATTTTCTTTTACATCCAATTGTTGATTATTTTGACTGATTACTTGTTGGTAACCTCTGTAGTAGCAACATTTTCTTCTGCTGAACTTTCCAGCTGTTGCTGTATCACTAGCCACTGTACCTGTATCTTCTGCATAAGCCATTAGTCCTAATACTAAAAATATCGCTAATAATTTTTACTCATTTTTATCCACTTCCTCCTTTTACAATCAATAAATAATAAAAAGTAAAACAAGTGAGTTATATTCCAGATTTTAGGATAAAATTAAATAGAATGAGCTAAATACATTTTATCTTATATTAATGTAGATAAAAGATTAGTGAAATTCGATTTCTAAATTTTAGATGAAAAGTCAGCAAAGTGAGTGAGCAAATCTCGGTGTGTTTGACCAATTTGTTGGCAAGTTTACCGAATTTGCAGCGAACGTTAATTTTTCATCGTTAAGAATTTAGCTAGCAATGAACTATTTTTATTACATTGATAAATCTGGCTAGTAACGAACTGTTTTTATATTATTTTCAAAAATGTCTGTAAATTTTTCTGCTCTTTTTGCATCTAATTTTTAGTTCATCATACAATTTTTAGCTTCTTTTTGTATTATTTTACAGTTTATAATAAATTAATTTTTCAATAGGTAAGCTTTTTAAATCTTTATTATTTTTACTCCATATAATTTTGTAAATAGTTTTTCTAGCTTCTGCTACATTTTCTTGTTTATCATAAATTTCTGCTGCTCTTAACATAGCATCATTTGCAAGTTTACTCATTTTAGAATATACTGCCTTATAATCAATTCGACCATTTTTAAATTATTTTTCTTTTTCGATTGAGCTTTGTCCCCAATCTATATAAAATATATTCATCAAGGATTTTATTTATGTTAACATTATGTACTATAGTACTCTGGCTTTTGATCAAATCTTTATTATCAAAATAATAATCTCCTAAACCTTTTGAAGCATAAAGTCTTATATTTTTCAGATTTGCAATAATTTTTCATATTCTTTGATTTAGCTTTTTGAGATCTTTCTTGTAGCATAATATTGTGCTGAATAATAAAGCTCTCCTCATCCTCTGTTGGTAACTCTACTAGATATTTTCTTAATATCTTTATAGTCTTTCTTTTTGTAATTTTAAAGTTATCTTAGTAGTGTTATTTTTCTAACAGCTTCATCATCAGTATTTGAGCTTGAAGTATTTCAAAGACTCTATGTGCTTTATCAGTATCTCCACTTTCAATATACATATTTGTTGTAAGATTTTGTATAGTGTTCTCTAAGTTACTACTTGGATATACTTTCATATAAAGTTATCTCTTTCAAAAGCATCAGTATTTCCTGTTGACTAAGTGTCATTATATATATTTATAATATGCTTGTTCTCCATAGAAGTTTTCCTCCAAATTGATTATAAACTTCTTTGTAAGAGCTTCCTGCCTTTTCATAATTTTGCTCATTATAGTAACTATCTGCTATTTGGGATTTTACCATCAGACTTCATAACCCCTTTCATACTAGCTTTTATTTTTGACATAATCAAGATCTTGCTTGATCATATTTTCCAAGTCTAAAATAACTCAATCCTATTTTATCTAACATTTCACATATATAACTTTTTGTCTTTATCTGGACTCAATCTTGATAAATATTGTTCCCCTGCTTGAACAGCTTCATTATATCTTTCAGCTAAGATAATTTCTAACTCTATTTAAATAAACCTTTGTACTTAAAGCCTTTGATCTCCACTCGCTAGAACCTTTTGAAACTCTGATTCTGCTTCATCATATTTTTCCAAGTCCCACTTATGCTATACCTCTTAAGTAATTTTACACTACTTTCATCTCTGAACAAGAGATAAATATTGTTCCATTTCATCATATTTTCTTTTGTTCTAATAATGATGACATCAAACTTGATATAACTTCTGTATTTGTGTATTGATTCAAATAAGTTTTATAAATTTGTTCAGCTCTTTCAGGATCTCAGCCTTATAGTAGCATCTCCTGTATATAAATATACATCTGAAATTCAGTATCACTAGAATACAGTTCATCTATAATGATAAAATCTAATTCTTAAATCTTCCATATCTAGCATTTGACTATCTAAAAGTATTACTCTAAATAAATTTTCTTTATCTGGTAGAAACTGCAAAAAGTCTTCCATAATAATCTTTTGCTAACTTATAGTACCAACTTGATATGCAGAGTTTGCAATTATTCTTATTATATTATCTGTATCAACTTGACTAACAACAACTTTTCTTATAATTTTCTCTATCTCTTATCATTTCATCAAAATTCTTTAATTTTATAATTTATTGCAAATATATGATAAATTGATTAGTTATAAGTAATCACTATTTTTAATGATTGGAATTTTTTAAAAGCTTCTCTCATACTTTCCATTTTTATATAGTGAATATGCCTCTCATAAATAAAGTTTTGGATTATTTTATCATTACTTTGAGTCATAGTAGTCTAGAGGCTTTATTATAGTTTTCTTTTGTTACATATGATCACCTATCATAGACATTTGCTGTATTGTGTTCTTTTTGTTCCTTTATTTTATTTAAGTAGACTTTGCACTTGTCTATCTTTTTCTGTGACTATAAATTTCTATTAAAATATAGTAATGCTTTTCTTGAATATTCTGTTGAAGGTTCTATACTGGCTAATTCTTCAAAATGGCTTATAGCCTCATCTGTATTCCTTTTTCTATAAAGTGCTGAGAGCTCTTAAATATGAAACCATCTCTTTATTTTCTTTAGGTATTTCCTTGAATATTCTGATAGCCAATATATTGATTCATCAGTCAAATCTTTTAAATTATAGTACACTATACCCAAGCCCATCATAGATTCTTTATAGTTTTCATATTTATTATCAATAATTTCTTTATATGCTTTTAAAGCAGCTGCATTATCTCCTTAGCCAAGAAATTTTGTGCTACTAGCAAAAAGTGTTTTTGAAATACCTTTTTGTCTTAATTTCTTTTCATATAAAAACATAGCTGCATCTGATCATTAGTTTTAGTAGTGCATTAGCTCTTGCTGAAATAAAGAAGTATATTCATCTTTTTGAGACTGTTTTTCTTCCATCATAAATAATTTTTAAATATTTCTTCTGCTTTTTATAATCTAAAAAGTAAATTTTTGCAACCTTTATCTCTCATACTCTTTTGATGTCTTTGATTCAGGATATTTTTAAAAATTTTTTCTGACTCAACCAAAAGCAGCTGAAAGTTTCTTTTCTTTATACAAATTATCAACTGCTTTAAAAATCTTCTCGATTCTCCCTGCAAAAACTATACTAGTAATAGCTAAAAAGTGATATTATTAAATATTTTTCTCATAACACTCTCCTATAAATTTATTTCATCTAAAATTTTATAAATATCTATCCATAACAACTGTTGTATTAGATACAAAGCTTTCAGCTTTTTATTTTTATTAAATACTCCATAAACTAGAAAATGGTTCTGCATCTCTTTATTCCACTTATTAAATCCCTTTTACAAGCTTCACTGCAATTATGTAAGTGCAGGTCTTATTTCCCTTTAACATACTTTTCTTGCAAGTGTACCCACCAGTTGCTATTTTTACTTTCTACATTTGAATATGTATATCCACAAAATTATAGACTACATTTTTCCTACAAACTCTGCAATTATTGATATCAGATGTTATTTTATATTCACAATCATGTAGAGTTGTATACAATGAGAGTAAAGTATCAAAATTTTACCATTTAGTTTTCTTTTTATCCTTTTTAATACATAATCATTATTTATTTCTAAAAAATTTTTCTTGAAAAATAATCATTTCAATTTTTGTTTTTAAATTTTGTTGTGATAATGAAAAGCTATATATAGCAAAGACTCTAAAAGATTTTATATAAATTTTTCTCACCTTATTCTCCTCAAAAACTTTGTTCATTATAAATATATTAAGTCTATTATTACAATTTTTAGACTAATTATTCTACCTTTAGACTTGTAAAAATATTTAAAAGTTTGTTTAATTTTTACAAAAATAGGAGCTAATTATAATAGCCCCTATGATATATCCAAAATTATTAAAAATTTTTAATAGTTTCCTGTATATTTCTAATTATAGATGATGATTTTTCTGAAATATCATCTAGAATTCTTTATTTATTCTTGATAACTCCTTTTCATCAATTTTATAATTTATTTTTAAAAGTTTCAGAAATTTTATTTAAAAATATTTTTAAAAGAAGAATTTTTATTTTCTAATTTTATTATCTCCCATCAATTTCTAATTGTTTATGAAATTCATCTATAATACTTTTTATAAAATTCATTGGCAGATATTCCAATATTTTGGTAATAAATAAAATTAGACATCTAGATGATATTTTATATAAGAAATTAGCAATATATTCTATTCTTTCATAGGTAGACATTTTTACTTTTCTCAATGCTTCTATATATTTTATCTTCATCTAATTCCCAGTTCCTTAGCATAAACTCTAAATTTTATTCTTCATCTGGCTTTTTCTGTTAAAAACTTGCCACAAAAGAAACATCCACCCTGTAGTCATCTCCCATAATAATTGGACTTGCAAAAATCTAGGTCATCCTGCATGACAAGGATAAATAATTGGTTTTTATTAATTTTGAGCTTCGCATCCACCTATAAGCATCAAAAATTGACATTTTAAATCCCTAGCTCCTCAACCTCTCGCATGACTTTATACAAAATTCAGTGAGTTACTTGGTCTAGTCAAAGAACTCCATTTACATCTGTTATAATACTTGCACCCAATTCTCCAGCAAATCTATCTTGTAAAGTCTGAGAAAAATTCTATATCTCAAAATTACTGGTACTCACTTTAAATTTCATTTTAATCACCCTTTTATTTTTAAAATATAGCCAAAAGTCCCCTTTTTGAAATAAGGTTGTCATTTAAGAATAGGAAAACTTTTTCTCTAATCTCAGACATTGATCAACTGCCTTATCACTTATATCTAGATTTTTCTTTCCAAACATTATCTAAAATATTTACTCTTGTTAAAAGAGTCCTCTATTTATAGCTAAAATAATGTAAAAAGTTCAAAATTCATTTTTAGATAAGTCTATAAATTCATCATTATATACCACTAGTCTTATTAGATAAAAATAGTTTAATATCTTTTCATAAATAACCTGCTCTATTTTGAGGTAATCTCCTTTTATAAATTCTTAATCTAATAAGTAATTCTTGTTCATCAAAAGGCTGATAGTCATCACAACACCTAATTCAAGGTATTTACACTTTCTTGTGAAGTATCAGCTGTAGAGAGCTATAATGAAATGGTTTTCCATAAAAGCTCTGGAAATTTTACCTATTCACAGTATATAGGTTCCATTTCCATCAGGCAAAGATAAATCAAGTAAAAATTATATCAAAAATATCTACTGAGATTATTCCTCCTTTTTATACTATGGCTTCAAAGATTTTTATATCACTTTCATTTGAAAGTATAAGCCCTTATTAAGTCTACTGTTTCTTCGAATCTTCTACTATTAAAAGTTTTTATCATTATGTATCACCTTTTTCATTAAAGCATAAATTTTTCTAAACAACTAAATAGTACAGAATCATTGATTGCTTGTCATATACATCAAAACCATAATTCAAATACTTTCTTGATAGCCTATTATTGCATGAGCTGTAAGAGCAACAACAGGAATATTTTTAAGTTATCATTTGCCTTTATTGTAGTAACAGTTTGAACTCCATCCATAACAGGCATAGATATATCCAAGAATATTAAATCAAACTTTATTTTTAATAAATTAAGAGCTTCTAATCCATTTTCTACACAAGTCACTTCAACAAGTGAACTTTCTAGTAAAAATTTTTATCTCTTGTTTCTTCTGCATCTTCAGCAATTAAAATTTTAATATCTCTATCTTTTAAATTGAGAGATAAGTATTGAAAAGCTGACTATAATCTAATGTGTGAGTTAAATATTCTAATTCTTCTATATAATGTAAGACTGAATCAAACAAAATATTTTCTAATTCAGTGGATATTTTTGAGAGATATCATATACAAGAGATAGATTAAGATTTCCATAGGTTCCTTTTTATTAAATGATTAATCCTTCTAACTTCCTCAATATCTTGTTTTTCTATGAGCATCTTTTTAAATCTTTTTATTCTCAATGGTAATTTTAATATACTTTTTAAAAATATAGTCTTAATACCAACATTGATTAGAATTTAAAATTTTATTTATAACATCAGAGAAATTTTCAAATTCTTTCTGAGAAGATTTTCAATAGGAATCTGAATTTTTAAAAGTAGAACCCTATTCCAACTTTACTTTCAACTTCTATTTTACCATTTAAAACTTCAAGTAATTTCTTAGTAATACTTAAACCTAAGCCTGCTCCTGATTGCTCATTTCAATTTGAACAAAACTCTCAAAAATATTTCTTATATTCTCTTCTGAAATACCAATATCCACTGTCATAGACATTGAAAAATATAATATATTATTTTCTACAAAAATATCACATAATACAAAACCCTGTCTCAGTATATTTTAAAGCATTATGAATAATATTTTTAGCAATTTTCATAGATTTTTATTTTATCTGAATAGACTGAAACATTGGCATGTAAGTAATCAATTTTCAAAATTAATAGCTTGGCTTCACTAATTCAATGTGCTATAGATAAATATCTTGAGCTAACGTCCTTACATTAAAGGTTTCATAATTTAAAGTCAACCTTACCAGATTCACTTTTGATCTAAAGTTCATTTTGTAAAATTAAGTAATTTTACATCCTGAGTATGTATTATTCTAATCCCTTTCTATGAAGGATTATTTATTTCTTGCTAAAATCTCTTGAATATCCAATAATGAAAAGTATTAGTGGTGTACGCATCTCATGACTTATCTTTAGCCATTCATTTTTAGCTTTATTTGCAGACTCTGCGATCTCTTTTGAAATACTTAACTCCTTTGTTCTTTCTGCAACCTTTATCTTCAAACTTTTTATTTAGTTCTTTTTAAGTTCAGCACTTAAAATTTTCAAAAGCTTTTCTTTCTCTCACTTCTTCTTCTTTTACTAAAATATCTAAAATATCTAATTTTACTGTTGAAAATACTTCACTAAAACATGATTGTAGACTTAAAAATTATTTTCTAGTTCTGTAATAAATTTATTGTGAAGTATGGAAAAATTTTATCTAATATAGTCTTATATGTACTCATCAAAAGAAAACTTATTAAAAATTTGATAGTAAAGAAAATAAAACTATAGATATTAAAATTTTAATAATACTTAGAATTAGCTCTATATTAAATAAATTTATAAATATACTTATAAAAATAAATAAAAGAGATGTATTGATAATTGTAATTTTTATGTGTTGCATAGTTCACTTCCTTAAACATTTTTGTATTATAAGTAATTTATATTTTTTACTATTATTAAATTATGATTTTGACATCATTATGACAATTTTTCTTTAATAATATATCATTAGACAAAATATAGCAACTATTTTTATAAAAATTGGAGGTGAGATAAAATGGAAATTTTTGAAGCAAACACAGAAATACATGTGAGGGATGAGTTTTAGTAAGATTATTGATAAAATAAAAGTTAAAAAGCCTTTATAGTTACTGATTCTATCATGTACAAATTAGGTATGACTAAAAATTTGAAAATATATTTAGATATAAGTACAAAATTTTGATGAAGTTGAAGTTGATCCATCATTTGAAGTAGTAAACATAGCATTTGAGATAAGAGTTATTGATTTTTACCAGATGTGAATGAGCTCTGCATTAGAGGAGGTTCTTCTCTTGATACTGCTAAAGCTATTAAATATTTTGTATCGAGTTATCTATACCTTTTAATAAGCTTTACCAACTACAAGTGGAACAGGTTCTGAGTAACTTCCTATGCTGTTCTTACAGATAAGAAAATACATATAAAAGATTCCACTAAAAGATGATGCAATGATACCCAGAATTATGCAATACTAGATTCTGAACTTACAAAAACTTTACCAAAATCAGTTGTAGCTCAGATTCAGGTATAGATGCCTAACTCATGCTATTGAAGCATATACTTGTAAAAGGTGCAAATTTCTATACTCAAATGTATGCTCTTTCAGCTACTAAGACTTATATTTAAAAATCTTTTTAGAATGTATGAAGATATTAAAGATGAAGAAGCTAGAACATGAAATAGTCTAAAGAGCGTCTTGTATAGCAGGTTTTTGCTTTTTGAGAAATCTGGTTTAGGAATAAATCATAGTGTGGCTCATGCTATTGGTGGAAAAATTCCATATAGCACATGGAAAAATAAATGGAACTATACTACCTTATGTAATTTGATTTAATTTGCAAAAACAAAACTACTGCTCAAAGATACTGTGAAATTTTTCAAAGATTTAGGTTTTCCTTCAAATAGTATGAAGAAGGAGCTGAAAGTTTAGCAGTATGCTGTTGAACTTTTAAATAAAGAAGTTTAAATCTTCCTAGTTAGTGTAAAAGACTTGGCAATAGATGAAGAAAAATATAGAAATAGAAATAGATATTATGTCTAAATCAGCATGAAGATATTTGTACAAGTGGAAACATAGAGAAAGTAAATTTAGAAGATTTATTATTTGAAAAAGTTTTCAAAAATAAGTGAATTACATTCTAAATTTTATTTATTGAAAATCTAGCTAGTAATAGAACTATTTTTATTTTGTGACATTAATTTGACATTTTCTTTTAATATAATTCAAATAATACAAAAATGTTTTTAATAGAATATAAGGAGGTAAATTGAGTATGCAAGAAAATTTAGTTCAAAAATGGTAGCAGAAGTTGTAGAAAAACTGAAAAGATAAAGGAATATGTGAAACACCTGAAAAACAGGAAACTAACTCGTGCTTGTGCTAGTAAAACTGACTGTCATGTTTAACAGAATTTGTAGGACTTACTACTCATGGACATGGTATAGGACTTGTAATTGCAAATGTTGACCCTGCATTACATGGAAGCAATGGGGACTCGATAAAAATATCGTTCCAATTGGAATAATTGGTGCAAGAACAGGAGCAGGACCATTTATAGTAGCGCTGCTGATGAAGCAGTAAAAGCTACAATACTGAAAGTTATGTAGTATTGAATTACCAAGAGATACAGAAGGTGGAGCAGGACATGGTTCACTTATCTTATTTGGAGCAGAAGATGTATCAGATGTAGAAAAGAGCTGTTGAGTTGCTGTTAACAATGTAACTGAAAATTTGGAGGTCGTATATGCTAACAGTGTTGGACATATAGAACTTCCAATATCTGCAAGAGCTTCTTATGCTATTAATAAAAGCTGCAGCACCACTTGGAAAAAGCTTTTTGGTCTAATTGTTGGGCACCAGCTGCTATTGGTGTTATTATTGCCGATGTTGCATTAAAAAGCTGCAAGTGTTGGAAGTGCTTTAGCTTACTCATCTCCTTCAAAAGGGAACTAGCTATGCAAACGAGTCTGTTTAGCAATTTGTGGAGATTCAGGAGCAGTTAAACAAGCTCTTTAGCAGCAAAAGTAGTAAAAAACTACTTGGAAAGCAATGGGTGGAGAAGCACCGTCTGCATCTCATCCATACATTTAAAAATATAAATCAGGAGGGTTGGTACTGAAAGTCTAAACGTTTTTGAAGTATTAGGTAATAGACCTGTTAATAAAGATGGTTATGTTAAAGAATGGCCTGAAGTTGGATTTACATATGCATATGATTCACCTTTTGGACCTAAAACCAAGTATAGTTATAGAAAATGGAAGAAGTAGAACTAGATGGTAAAAAGAGAGCAAATTTTGACTTATTAGATTATTTCATAGCTGACTATGAGATAGTGTTAAAAATGCTGAAAAAGTTATGGCTATGGACTCTTTAGTAATAGCTAAAAACTTGTTGATATAAATGTTTACAAAGAGATGAAATACTAGAAATACATTATCTTTTGTAACTCCTGCAAAAATGGCAGAAGTAATTGGAAAACTATCAGTTCTTGAAATGATGATGAGTTAATAAGATGAGAGCAGAAAAACTCCTTCTAACCAATGCCATGTTACAAAACCTAAGAGACCTTCCAGTGCAAATAGCTGCCGATGCTGCAGAAGCTGCATTAAGAGGTTTCAGCAGAACAGAAAACAACTGTTGCAGTTGCAAGATATACTCCATTTAATGCAATTTCATTACTTATTGGAGCTCAAGCAGGTAGACTGGAGATTTTAACTCAATGTGCAGTTGAAGAAGCAACTAGAACTTTTAATAGGAATGAGAGGACTTACTGCTTATGCTGAAAACAGTTTCAGTTTATGGAACAGAACCTGTATTTATTGATGGAGATGATACTCCTTGGTCAAAAACTTTCTAGCTGCAGCTTATGCTTCAAGAGGATTGAAGATGAGATATACATCCTGGATCTGGTTCAAAAGTATTAATGGGATATGCAGAAGAGTTCTTCAATGTTATACCTAGAATGTCGTTGCTTATTCATAACAAAAGGGAGCAGGAGTTCAAGGAATACAAAATGGATCATGTTAGTTGTATTGGAGTACCAGGAGCAGTACCAGGTGGTATAAAGAGAAGTTCTAGGAGAAAACTTAGTTGCAATGTTACTTGACCTATGAATGTGCTTTCGAGTAATGACATTTCATTTACTCACTCAGATTTGAGAAGAGTTGCAAGATCTTGATGCAATGATACAGGAACTGACTTTATCTGTTCAGGATATAGTTCAACTCTAACTATGACAATATGTTTGCTGGTTCTAACTGGGATGCTGAGACTATGATGACTGGAACATAATTCAAAGAGACTTAAAAATAGATGCTGGATTAAAGACCAGTTAGAGAAGAAGAAGTTATAAAAGTAAGAAATAAAGCAGCTAGAGCTACTACAGAGCAGTATTTGATGCTTTTGCAAGCTTCACTGAAATAACAGATGAAGAAGTTGAAGCAGCTACTTATGCTCATGGAGTAAAAGATATCCTGAGAAGAGATATGATTTGCAGATATGAAAGCAGCTAGTGAAATGATGGAAAGAGGAATAACTGAGTATAGATATAGTTAAAGCTCCTAAAATCAAAAGGTTTGATGATTTAGCAGATAAGCTATTAAAAATTAATGAAACTTAGAGTATCTGGAGATCACTTACACACATCTGCACTATTTTAGATAAAGATTTTAATGTAATAAGTGCTGTAAATGATAGAAATGACTATACAGGACCTGGAACTGGATACCAAATTTCTGCTGAAAGATGGGCTGAACTTTTCGATATTGCAAAAATGCAGTAGATGCATCAAAGATTAAATAGCTGAGGAGGTACAGATGCAGCTAATGATAAAGAGATATTAGAAATATCATGAAGAGTAGTAAAAGATATTTTAAGTGAGCTCTAGAAGTTCTGAAATAAAGATGACTCCTGTTAATGATACAGTAAGAACAGAAGAAAGGGTTGAAATAAATTAGAATTAATTGATGAAGGACGCTAAAAAGGAACAGAAGTGATGAAGTTATAATCACAGTAGCTCCTGCTTTTGGAATACATCAAACGCAGAAACTATAACTCATATACCACAGTGCTGATGTTTTTGAAAAGAGAATTATGGCGGGTATAGAAGAAGAAGGTTTAGTTCCAAGAGTTATAAGAGTATTAAGAACATCTGATGTTTCAATACTTGCAAATGATGGAGCAAAATTAAGTGGTTCAGGAATGGGCATAGGAATACAATCAAAAAGGGACAGCTGTTATGCACCAAAAAGGATTGTATTTCCCATTGACTAACCTAGATTGTTTCCACAGCTCCTTTTGATTCAAGAGACATTATAGAATGATAGGAAGAGAATGCAGCTAAGTATGCAAAAGGGGAATCTCTAAGCCAGTTCCACAAATGAATGACCAGATATGGCTAGACCTAAATGCCAATCAATAGCAGCATTTAGTACATATAAAAGAAACTGAACATGTAAAGGTTAATGAAAAACCAGTTCAACTAAAAGTTGTATTTTAAAATAAGGTGGTGAGATTTGGATCAGAAAATTATTAGAAAAGAGATGGTAAAGAAGTTATGGCCTCTTTAGCAGAAATAGCACTGTAAATAAATAATGAAGTCGCTCCAAGAGTCACAAATAAAGTGTAATCGTCAAGACTATCCTTTAAGTATAAAAAGGACTGATTTAGTAAAATCTAGCAACAGGAAAAATTAGAAGATATTACTATTGAAAATGTTGTAAGATGGAAAAATTGGAGCAGAAGATTGTGGAATAGCTCCTGAAACTCTTGAGATGCAAGCTCAAATGGCTGAAGTGTTGGTAGACATGCTTTTTGCAAGAAATTTGAAAGACGCTTCTGAACTTATGTGCAGTTCCTGATACAAGAGTACTTGAAAATATACAGTGCTTTAAGACCATATGAGATCTACAAAAGCAGAATTACTAGCAATAGCAGATGAATTAGAAAATAAATACAATGCAAAGTTATTGCTCAACTTGTAAGAGAGAAGCTGCTGGATTATGAAAAAGAGAGTAGATTAAGAAAGGACTAATTTTTCTGTTAGGGTAAAATATGAAAACTTATTGTGGAATGATATAGAAATGCAGCAACAGGAAATGTACTCTTGCAGTTGATGGAGAAAATATAAAAGTCTTGTGAGGTAGTATAGAAAAACTACAGTATAAAAGGGACAAAGAAAATATAAAAGGTGTCTATCAATCTTTTACATACACTATTTGAAACTGAAAGAACCTGGATGAGCTTTTCACTTATAAAGAATAAATGAAAGCTAGCTCAGTAGTGGCATGATGTTGCCATGGAAACTATCACTTTCGAAAACAATAATAACCGAATCAACGATGAGTTGGACACAATCCTTCTACACCAGGAGGAATAGGGGTAGGAGTTGGGATATCAGTTCTTTTAAATAGAGAATTTGATGATAGTTTTATAAATAAAGATGTAATAGCACTTGTACCCGAAAATATAGATTTTGAAAGTAGCTTTTAAAATAAATCAACTAAGCTGCAAAGGAGTTAATATAAAAGGAGCTATTGTACAAAAAGAAGACGATGCTGTCTTAATAAATAATAGACTGGACACAAAAATTCCAATAGTTGATGAAGTTTTTACACTTTGATAGAATCCTCTAAATATGCTAACAGCATTAGAAGTAGCAGATAAAGGAAAAGGTTATTTCAATGTTATCAAATCCTTATGGAATAGCAACTCTATTTAATCTAAATTCTGAAGAAACAAAAATGGTAGTCCCAATTTCTAGAGCCTTAATAGGAAAATAGATCAGCTAGTTGTTATAAAAGACTCCAAAAGGAGATGTAAAAATCAAGAGTTATCCCTGCAGGTTCAATCCATATTGAAGGACAAATGAAAAATAGAAATGTTTCCTTAGATAATGGTGCAGAAGCTATAATGACTACCTTAGAGCAATGTTATCCTGTGATAGATGTCTGGGGAGAAAAAGGAACTAATGCTGGAGGAATGCTTGAAAGAGTTAGAATTGTCATGGCTCAGCTTACTAATCAAGATCCTAAGAATATAAAAATTCAAGATCTGTTAGCAGTTAATACTTTTTGTTCCACAAAAAGTTAAAGGTGGAATAGCTGAAAGAATTTTTCACTGGAAAATGCTATTGGACTTGCTGCTATGGTCAGAAAGCTGACAAACTGAAGAAATGGAGAGCTAATGTGAGCTACAAAATGAAAAATAAACAGAAAGTTGTAGTTGATGGAGTTGGAAGCTGAAATGGCTATTATAGGGCTTTGACAACATCCTGGAACAGCAAAAGCCCTTTAGCAATAATTGATATGAGAACAGGTTCAACAGATAGCTCATAATGACAACAGATGAACGAAAATATCTTCTTGTCACTTAGCAGGAGCAGGTAATATGGTAACTTTGCTTATAGATAAAGAATTAGGTATAAATAAACCTTGAACTTTCTGAAGATATTAAAAAAATATCCTTTGGCAAAGAGTTGAAAGTCTATTCCATATAAGACATGAAGATGGAAGTGTACAATTCTTTGAAGAAACTCTTAATCCTAATGTATTTGCAAGAGTAGTTATTTTAAAAAGAAGGTACATGATTCCTCTGGATTCTAAATCAAAGTTTAGAAAAATTAAAAATGTAAGAGAGAAGCCAAAGGAAAAAGTTTTTGTAACTAATGCACTAAGAGCTTTAAAAAGAAGGTTATACTAGTGGAAATATAAGAGATATAGATTATGTAGTTTTAGTTGGAGGTTCAGCACTTGACTTTTGAAATACCCTCAAATGGTTACTGAAGCTCTATCACATTATGGGGTAGTTGCTGGAAAAGAGGTAATATCAGAGGGTTGAAGGACCAAGAAATGCTGTTGCAACTAGGACTAGCTCTATCATATAAAGGGAATAATGACTATCAGTATAAGAGAAGACTTAATGAAAGAGACAAAAGAACCCCACTAGGTATAAATATTTACTATAATAAAAACTTAACTATTGATAAAGAGAATAAAAACTATTCTATGTGGAATAGAAGAAGAAGAAATACCTTTTATACTAATTCCAGATGATGAAGATAATGCAAAAATCTTAGGGAGATAAAGCTGCTAAATCATCAAAATTAGGAGTTGGTATAGGAATAAATTCAAATGAAGTAACTTTATCAAGAAAAATTAAGTGTAGAAAAACCTTTATTTGAATGTAGTCTAAATAGCTCTGATTACATATTGAGACGCAATAGGAACAAACGGAGACAAGGACTAATAAAGGGAATCCATTTATAATAATTTATCCTTTCTCAACTCAAATAGAAAGGAGGGAAGAGATGTTAGAGGCACTTGGACTTATTGAAGTAGTCGGATTGGTTGGAGCTATAGAAGCAGCAGATACTGCAAGTAAAGCTGCTGATGTAAAAGTTATGAGGCTATGGAATTAACCAAAGGCTCAGGAATGGTTCTTGTAAAAATAGTTGGAGGAGTTTCAGCAGTAAAATCAGGCTGTTGATGCTGCATGTATGGCAGCTGAAAGAGTATGTCAAAGTTGTTAGTAAAACATGTTATTGCAAGACCCTCTGATGAATTAGATAAAATTATAAATAGTTGAAGAAAAACTGAAGTAGAAACTTGTAGATAACAGGAAGATTACAGAAGAAAGTTACTGAGAACTAATGAGAAACTGATGAAGTCAATGAAAATCTTGGAAGAAAATTAAAAAGAAATTCAAGTTGTTAAAAATAAACAAGAAAAATAAAGAAATAAAAATAAATTTAGGAGGAGATATTTATGGTAACGCATTAGGTATGATAGAAACTAAAGGACTTGTTGGAGCTATAGAAGCAGCAGATGCTAGTGACTAAATCAGCAAATGTTGAATTAGTAGGTTGTGAAAAATAGGTTCAGGACTTGTAACTCGTTATGGTTAGAGGGAGATGTAGGAGCTGTTAAAGCTGCTGTTGATGCAGGAGCTGCTGCTGCTGAAAGAGTTGGAGAAGTAAATCTGTTCATGTTGTCCCAAGACCACATACAGATACAGAAAAATTATTACCAAAATTAGATAAGTAATGAAGAGGTAAAAATGAAAGGATATCAGAGGATTATTAGAGAGTGTTGAAGAAGTAATTTCCGATGATGTGGTGATAGGAGTTTCAAACAGCATATACACCTTTCCCAAAAAGACTTAGAATACACTTTTTGGGGAAAGGATTATAAAGCTAAGTAAAATGAAAGATATGAAACAACCTGGGCAATTTGCAACAAATGAAAAAGTAGATATCGTAGGTCCTAAAGGAAAATTTTATCAGGAGTTAGAATAATAGGACCTGTGAGAAAAAGAAACCCAAGTTGAAATTTCAATAACTGATAGTTTTAAACTTGGTTTAACTCCTCAATCAGACAATCAGGAGATTTAGAAGGAACACCTGGAATTAAAATAGTTGGTCCAAAGGGAGAAATAGAAATACCAAAAAGGTGTTATAGTTGCAGGAAGACATATCCATATGCCAAAATATATAGCTGATATAAGAGGCTATAAAGATGGAGAAATCGTTAAGGTTGAAACTTATGGAGAAAGAAAAATTATTATGTGCAATGTTGTTTTAAGAGTTAGCGATAAGATGGCAAAAAGAAATGACATAGATGTAGATGAAGCTAATGCAGCTGGTCTTAAAAATAATGACTATGTAAAAATAATCAGAGAATAAGACTGAGGTAGAAATGGAACTAGAAAAAATTATTGAATATATAGTACAAGAGGTTGTAAAAATAAATTCTCAAAAATTTAATTGAAGATTGTAGTCCAAAAGAAAAATCTTAGTTGCTATAATGGAAGTACAAAACAACTTAGAACAAGTAGTTTTTAGAACTTAGAAAAAATTTCTAAAAATCATGATTTAAGTTTAGATCCGAGAAGCTGCAAGCATATTATAGATGAAAATTTATTTTTCAGAATTTCATATAATAAAAGATTTCTCAATTAAAAATTATGATGAAATTTTTATCTAAAACACAATATTATTCTTCTTCCACTACTTACAAAGAATACAGTTGCAAAGCTAGTTGTTGGAATAAGAGATAATGCTATACAAATTTAGTTTCAAAGGCTTTATTGCTAGAAAAAGTAATTGCAGCCTATGATTCTTGTATAGTAAATAGTGATGTTCCTTATGCAAAGCTAATAAATTCAAATGTTGAAAAGATTGAAAAGATTTATGGACTAATATTTGTACAAGCTAAGGAATTAGCAGACTATATGTTGAATAAAAAGATTTTAGAAATAAACTCTTTAAGGAGATAAAAATGTAATAACAGCTAATAATCTTAAAGATTTATATGATAAAAAATTATTATTTCTAAGAAATACTGTTGTAACAACTTTAGCAAAGAGAAGAGCTAAAGAAAAATAATATAGTATTTGAAGAAAAATAGAGTTGGAGGCTTTGTATGTTTCTAGCAAAAATAGTAGGGAAAAAATAGTATCTGTAACAAAAATGAAGGTTTACATGGAAAAGAAGATACTGATTGCTGCAGCAATCAATATGAATGATGAAGTTATTGGTGGAGAAAGTAATAAGCCTTGATAATGTTGGGGCTGGAATAGGAGACAAAGGTTCTTATAGCAACAGGTGATGTTGCAAGGTTTGCCTTTGATGATGAAAAGATTATCCAATAGACTCTGCAATACTCAATAGTTGACAGTGTAGAACAATCTTAGGGTGATAAAAATGGATATAAAACTTAATAAAGAGTTTTATTGAAAAATCTGATTTTTGATGAAAATATTATTTTAAACACTGATATTAATACAAGTTTAGAAAAAGTATTTTTTAATCATATAGATGAAGCTATGAACTTATAAAAAGTCGATAAGTTTATAGATAATCAAGATTTTTCAAATATATTAAAAAGAACTTTCTAAAAATTTTTACTTATAAAAGATAAAAAAATGTATCTTTTGAAAACTAAAAAAATATAGAAAACTGTATCTCTAAAATATTCTAATATTCTTTCTTTAAATGATGAATATAAAACTCCTGAAGAAAATGAAGAAGTTTTAATAGCTTATCTTCTATATATAATTATTAAAAAGATTCAAAAGAAGATTTACTTTACTTTCTAAAAAGTAGAGAAATTAAATTAGAACTAATAAACTATATAGATAAAAGTCGTGATTTTTCCATGTTGTATACAAAATTTATACAAGAAAAAGTTATGGTTAAGTATGTTATAGAACTTATTTCTGAAAAATTATCTTCTATTGATATGGATAGTAATTTATCTTTGGAAAAGGCTAGAAAAATTATTAGAGCAGGAGAAAAGAAAGCAAAAAGAAATGAATCTTTGCAGCTGCTTTGCTAGTTGTAAATCCTAGAGGAATTTAATAATAGAAGAAAAGAATGGATAATGCAATATTAGTAAGTGTTGAAGTTGCATATAAAAAGCTATACTGCTGCTGCACTAAAATTAAATACTCAAGACTTAACAGCTCTAGTTCAACCAGGAGCTATGTTCTATGGACTACAATCAGATCCCAAAATATATAGTTTTTGGTGAGGTATGCTTTTAAAAGTTGATGGAAAAATAGTTGGAGCAGTAGGAGTAAGTGGAGGAAGTGCTCAAGAAGATATGGAAATAGCAAAAGGCTGTGTAGAAGCTTTTGAAACTATTTTAATTGAGAGGAGAACTTTATGGAATTTGAAGTAAATAATATAGAAGAAATAGTAGAGTTAATAATGAAAAATGTCTGAAAGTAGTGTCTCTACTTCAAATAATTCTAAAAATGGGGTATTTGAGAAATGTAGATGAAGCTATTGCTGAAGCAAAAAAAGCTCAAACAGTTTCTATTCTCTTCAAAACTTGAATTGAGAAAGAATAATAGCCTCAATAAGAGATACATTAAAAAACCTCATATTACTGAATTATCTGAACTTGCTGTAAAAGAAACTGGTATGGGTAGAGTAGCAGATAAAGAATTAAAAATAGAATTGCTATTGAAAAACACCTGGTTTAGAAAGATTTAAAAGCTTTTTGCTTTCAGTGGGATGATGGACTTACTGTTATGGAACTATCTCCTTATGGAGTGATTGGAGCTATAACTCCTTCAACAAATCCCAAAGTGAAACAGTAATCTGAATTCTATTGGAATGATAGCTGCTGAAATGCTGTTATATTTGCACCCTCACCCTGGAGCTAAAGAACTTCAATTAGGGCAGTTGAACTTATAAATGAAGCTATAAAAAGTTGGAGGACCTGATAATTTAGTAGTTACTATTGCAGAACCTAGTATAGAAAATACTGAGAAAAATAATAGCAAACCCTAATATTAAAATGGTTGTTGCAACAGGAGGACCTGGAGTTGTAAAAACAGTTATGTCTAGTGGTAAAAAAAGCAATAGGAGCTGGAGCAGGAAATCCACCAGTTTTTAGTTGATGAAACTGCTGATATAGAAAAAAAGCTGCAAAGATATAATTGAGGTTGTAGTTTTGACAATAATCTTCCTTGTACAGCTGAAAAAAGAAGTTATTGCAGTTGATTCAATAGTAAATTATTTAATTTTTGAAATGCAAAAATGGTGCATATCTTTTAAAAAGATAAAGAACTTATAGAAAAATTATTATCTATAGTTTTAAAGAATAATTCATCCAGATAGAAAAATATGTTGGAAAAGATGCTAAATATCTTCTAAAACAAATAGGAATAGAAGTGGGAGATGAAATTAAAGTTATAATTGTTGAAACTGATAAAAACCACCCATTTGCAGTTGAAGAATTATTGATGCCTATTCTTCCAATAGTTAAAGTTAAAGATGCCTTAGAAGGAATTAAAGTTGCAAAAGAATTAGAAAGAGGTCTAAGACATACAGCTATAATTCACTCTAAAAATATTGATATATTATCAAAATATGCAAGAGAAATGGAAACAACAATACTTGTTAAAATGGACCTTCTTATGCTGGAATAGGAATAGGTGGAGAAGGACATGTAACATTTACAATAGCAGGACCAACAGGAGAAGGACTTATCATGCTAGAAGTTTTTGCAAAGAAATAGAAGATGTGTTCTTGTTGGAGGATTCTCAATAAAATAACTATATTAAAATACATAAGGGAGTGTTAATTAAGAGTAAGTAGTTGTATAATTCATCTTTTTAGATTAGTCTTTATTATATAAAATATGTATAATATATTTATATATAAAAACTCAAATCAATATTTATATAAAGGAGGATTACTATGAGTAACATGAGTATGTATATTGGAGAATTTGTAGGGACAACATTGTTATTATTGTTAGGGAATGGTGTAAATATGACTTGTAGCCTTAAACATAGTTATGGTAAAGGTGCAGGTTGGATAGTAACCACTTTTGGTTGGGGATTTGCAGTAATGATTCCAGCTTATTACAGGTTGGGTATCTGGAGCACATATGAATCCTGCTTTAACTATGCCCTAGCAGTAACAGGTATTTTCCCTGGTGAGTTTAGTTTCTGGTTATATCATTGCTCAAATGTTAGGTGGAATTGCTGGAGCAACTTTAGCTTATCTTGTTTATAAAGTTCAAATGGATGAAGAACCTGAAGCAGGAGTAAAACTTGGAGTTTTCTCAACAGGACCTTCTATTGATGCTCCTATATGGAATATTGTTACTGAAATTGTGCTACTGCATTACTTTTAATAGGTAGTATTAGCTATAGGTTATGGAGAAGTTGGAATTCAACCTGGTAATGGAGCATTTATTTGTGGGACTTCTAATTGTTATACTAGGTATGGCAACGGAGGAGCAACAGGATATGCACCCTAATCCCAGCAAAGAGATTTAGGTCCCAGAATAGCTCATGCTATACTTCCAATAAAAAAGGAAAGGTTGATTCTAATTGGAAATATTCTTGGGTTCCAGTTGTAGGACCAATCATTGGAGCAGTTTTTAGGAGCTGTTATCTTTGATGCATTTATTGCAGCAGTTATATAATCAACATAAAAATAGTTCATTACTAGCCAGATTTTTAATTAGATAAAAATTTAGGGAATGTAATTCATCTTATTTTAATAGTATATATGATTGGGAGAAACATATGAAATACATGGTGGCATTAGACCAAAAGGTACAACAAGTTCAAGAGCAATTTTATTTGATGAGATCTCAAAATATAATTGGAGTAGCTCAAAAGAATTTACTGCAAATATATCCTAAGTGAAGGTTGGGTAGAGACATGATCCCTATGGAAGTATGGGCTAGTCAAAGTGGAGTTTTAAGTGAAGTTGTTGCTAGAGCTGGAATTAGTCAACATGATATCATAGCTTTAGGAATTACAAAGACCAAAGAGAAACTACAATAGTTTGGGATAAAAATACAGGAAAACCTGTTTATAATGCAATGAGTAGCAATGCTAGAAGAACTGCTAAAATCTGTGATGAGACTAAAAAGAAATAGAAAGGTTTTAGTGACTATGTAAAAAGATAATACAGGGACTTTTTAGTTGATGCTTATTTCTCTGGAACTAAAATAAAATGGATTTTAGATAATGTAGAAGGAGCAGAGAAAGAGCAGAAAAAGGAGAACTTCTATTTTGGAACTGTTGACACTTGGTTAATTTGGCAATTAACTAATGGTAAAAGTGCATGCAACAGATTACACTAATGCTTCAAGAACAATGCTTTATAATATAAAGAAATTAAAATGGGATGAAAAATCTTAGAAACTTTTCGAATATTCCTAAATCAATGTTGCAGAGTTAAAGATTCAGAGTGGAACATTTGGTTATGCAAATCTTGGTGGAAAAGGTGGACATAGAGTTCCTATATGCTGGAGTTGCAGGAGACCAACAATCAGCATTTATTTGGACAAGCTTGCTTTTGAAGAGGAGAATCTAAAAATACTTATGGAACAGGTTTGCTTTCTTGCTTATGAATACAGGAGAAAAATTTGTAAAGAGTCACAATGGGACTTATTACAACTATTGCAATAGGGACTTAATGGAAAAAGTTCAATATGCACTTGAAGGAAGTGTGTTTGTAGGTGGTGCTGAGTGTTCAATGGCTGAAGAGATGAATTAAAATTAATTTCTGATTCAAAAAGATACTGAATATTTTCGCTAGAAAAAGTTAAAGATAGTGCAGGAGTATATGTAGTTCCAGCATTTGTAGGGATTAGGAGCACCTTATTGGGATATGTATGCAAGAGGAGCAATTTTAGGGTTTTAACTCGTGGAACAAATAAAAACCATATTATAAGAGCAACTTTGGAATCAATAGCTTATCAAACAAAAAGATGTCTCTAAAAGGCTATGGAAGAAGATTCTGGAATAAAAATTAAATGGATCTTAAAGTCGATGGTGGAGCAGCTGCTAATAATTTCTTAATGGAATTTCAAGCCGATATCTTTAGGAGAATCTGTAAAAAGACCTACTGTTTTAGAAACAACAGCATTAGGAGCAGCTTATCTTGCTGGCCTTGCAGTTGGATCTGGGAAAAGCAAAGATGAAATTAAACAAAAATGGGTATTGAGATAAAGAATTTTCTACCTAATATGTCAGAAGAAGATAGAGATAAAAATATGCTGGTTGGTTAAAAAGCTGTTGAAAGAACTAGAAAACTGGGAAGAATAATATAGAGTGAAGGGGCGAGAGTTATACTTATACAGTATAATTTTGCCCTTTTTCATAAATAATACTAATTGGAGGTATATATGAAAAACTTATAAATGACAAAAAATAATATTGTAGAAGAAGTTGTACAAGGAATGATAAGCATTTCCTGATAAAGTTTCAAGAGTTGAAAATGAACCTATTATTATCAGAAAAATAAAAGTTGATAAAAGTTGCTTTAATTAGTGGTGGAGGAAGTGGACATGAGACCTGCTCATGCCGCTATATTGGTTATGGAATGTTAGATGCAGCAGTGTGTGGAGAAATGTTTACATCTCCTGGAGCTGATAAAAGTCTATAATGCTATAAAAGCTGTTGATGCAGGAAAAAGGTGTTCTTCTTATAATCAAAAATTATAGTGGAGATATAATGAATTTTGAAATGCTGGGAGAAATGGCTCAAAGCAGGAGGAATAACTGTAAAAACAAGTTGTGGTTGATGATGATGTGCAGTTGAAAATGGTACTTACACTGTTGGTAGAGAAGGAATAGCTGGAACTATATTTGTTCATAAAATTTTAGGGAGCTGCTGCTGAAAAGGTTATGATTTAGATAAAGTTAGTTGAACTTGGAAATAAAGTTGTCAAAATTTAAAAACTATGGGTATGTCTTTAAAATACCTTGTACAGTTTTTACAACTGGTAAAAAGAAAGCTTTGAAATAGCGGATGATGAAGTTGAGAATTGGTTTTAGGAATCACATGGAGGACCTGGAACTCATCGTGAAAAATGACAACTACTAATGAATTTACTAAAAATTATTTGAAAAAGTTTATGCTGAATCTAATGTACTAAAAGGAGATAGATTTGCAGTTTTAGTAAATGGACTTGGAGAAACAACTTTGAATTGATTGTTGTAAATAATCATCTTCAAGATTTACTAAAAGATAAAGGGTAGAAGTTGCTAAAACTTTGGTTGGTAACTATATGACTTCACTTGATATGGGTGGTTTTCTCTATAACTCTATTAAAATTAGACAGTGAAATGGAAGAACTTTTAAAATGCAGAGGAAGACACAATAGCGTTTTGATATTAAAAAGGTAAAGGAAGAGATAAAATGTTTTAGAAATAATTGAAAAAGTATCGATGAAATAATAAAAATGAAGAATACTAACAGAATTAGAATAGAAATTGGAGATGGAGACCACAGGTTGAATTTAGCAAGAGGTTTTACTGAAATTAAAAATCAATTAAATAATTTTAAAGATTTACCAGTATCTGATGTATTTCACAAAAAATGGGTATGATTTTACTTACAAAAAGTTGGAGATGCTTCTGGTGCTATCTATGGAACAGCTTTTTATGAGTGCAGGTACATACTTAAAAGGTAAAACAGACTTTGATAGATCAAAGTTTACTTGGAGCTTTAAATTCATGATGAGAAAGGTATACAGAAATTAAAGCAGTATTCAAATGAAAAAACAATGTTAGATACAATAATACCTACTTATAATTTTCTGGAAAGAAATCTTTAATGAAGGAAAAATCTAAAGATATTAGAAAACGAGTTATGAAAGTAGCTAAAAGTTCTATGGAAGCAACAAAAGATATGTGCAGCTAAAGGTGGGAGCCTCTTACTTAGGTGAAAGGAAGTGTAGGACATATTGACCCTGGTGCAATGTCTTCATACCTAATGATACAATTTGTGAAAATGTTTGGGAGGCGTTTATAGGTAGGTTTTGTAGTTGTGTCACATAGTAAAGAAATTAGCTGAAGCAACAATACACTAATGAAATGAAGATATGATTTTCCATTAATCAATGGAAGTGGAACAGATGGAATGAGGAAGTAATCCACTTACAATAAAGAAGCTATATCAAAAGCAAAAACTGATAAAAGGAGCTTTTAATTTTTGTGGATGTTTGGAGTTCTGTTCTAAATACTCAAGTAGCAATAGATTTTTAAAAGATGAAGAAGGAGTTAATGAAAATATCAAAATTGCGAGTGCTCCTTTAGTTGAAGGACTTATTGCTGGAGTTGCTGTAAATGATGAAAAAGCAGATGTGAAAGTGTTTTAGATGAATTAAATGAATTAAAACTTTCTCTAAAAGTGTATCTTTATATTAGCATATTTTGAAGAGGGGCTATTGCAGACTTTACAGATGAAATGAAAAATAATTCATTATTTAATTGCAACAGTCCCTCTAATTTCTTATACTATTTCATATTTAACTTTTACATTTTGCTAAATGCTATTCCTATCCTATATATCTTAGATATACCTAATTCCTTCAAGCCTATATCATATTTCTTGAAAATAATTTGTTCTAAGGCTTCCTCTGCTGCTTTTTACAGTTAACCCCTTTATTGTCTTTGTTGCTAAATTCAAATACATAAGCTGGTTTTACTTTATCCAAGTGGAATTAACATTTATCATATCTTCCATGTCCTCTTTCTCCATTTGACTTTTAACCTGTATTTATCTCTTAACCAAATTAACATTCCTAAAACAATGAATGATAAACTTTTCTCCTTTTAAATCATAAAACTTGTGTTTACTAAAATATATTTTGTAATCTTCTTTTCCAAATTCCTCTATATCTCCATCTAACGACATCCATCATTGGATTAAAATAATTTCCACTCACTAAAATTTATCTATAAAACCTAAAAAATGTCTGTATTTCATAGTTTGGTATTTTTATCATATACTCATCATTGGATAGCTTTTTCATTTATCTTTAAATATCCATTATATACCATTAACTGCCATATTCCATCAAATTTTGATAATTCTTCAAAAAGTAAAAATGGACTTATTTCTTTTTTATTTCTTTTCCTTCAAATAAAGTTTGTAAATTATTAAACACATCTACTGTTGAATTTTTAAATTATCATAAATTAAAATGCATTATCTGAGGTATTTACCCAATATGCTTTGCAATTCTTTTGTTCTAAGATAATTTATTATAGACCAAGGATTATATACTTCTGAATTTCCAAACTTTATCATCCATCATACCATTTCTTTTAACTTCTTCTATTTCATATTCTAACTCAAAATATTTTTAAAGCAGTTTTTCTACTTCTTCTTCACTTAAACCAAAAAGTTTCAAAATCATTTCCTAGTATATTGTAAGTTATTACATTATTTAAACCTGAGAATATTCCTTCTTTTGCAACTTGTACTATTCCAGTTAACACTCCCATTTTTAAATTTGAATTTGTTTTTTAAAGCTGAACTTAAAAATTTCTAAAAAGTTTATTGATCTTTATAATAACCTCTTTGATTAGCTGTTATTAAAGGGCTATCATATTCATCTATTAATAAAAACCACCTTTTTGATATAATTATATAAATATTTTGTTAGATTTAATAGAGAACCATCATATCTATCTTCTTCTTTAAACCAAAATTTTATCAAATTCTTTAAATCACTTATACTTAAAGTTTCTCTTATAAAATTAAATTCATTATATAGATTTCTTAATAATTCTTTAATTTCAAAAACATTCTTCCCAAGTATTCTTTTTCAGATCTTTTCAATGTAATAAAAATAACTGGATATTGTCCTTGTTCTTTAAAATATTCTGATTTTTCTATATATAAATCTTTTAAATAATTTTTCTATTTTTCTTCTGCATTTTCTCACATCAAAAATATTTTAATGTTGTCATATTCAATGTCTTTCCAAATCTTCTTGGACGAGTAAATAATTTTATTTTCTGTTCTATCTTTTAAAAAGTTCTTCTATATAGTTAGTTTTATCAAAATAATAACAATCTTCTCTCTATCATCTGCTTTAAAATCTTCTATTCGTTTACTGTATTCACTCATTTAAGCTTTCAAAATTTTACTTTTCTTTTTATATTATATATATTAATTTTCTATATCAGTCTATGTTATAATGATCAATGATATAAAAATAGTAAGGAAGTATAATGGAAAAATTTTAATAACAGGTGCAAGCTCTGGAATAGGAGAAAGAGTCAACTGAAAATTTAGCAAATAAAAGTAAAAATCTGTGAGCTCGTTCTGATAAACTGAAATCTTCTGAGAACTGGAAGAAAATATTCATCGCTTGAATGTATTTTGCATAGAAATATGATTTAACTGATATAGATAATTTAGAAAATATTGTTGAAAATTGTGATGTTGATTTAGTTATTAATTGTGCTGGTTTTGGAAAAATTACTGATGAAAATTGAGATAAGGAAGATTTGGATACTGTGAAATGTGAATTTTGTTTCTCCATTAATCTTAACTAAAAATTTTTCAGAAAAATTTTTACAAAAAGAAAAAGGAATTATTTTTGAAATGTATGTTCGACTGGTGCTCTATATCAACATCCGTATATGGCAGTTTACAGTTCGACAAAAATCTGCATTATTACATTATTCTTTGGCGTTAGATGAAGAATTAGCTCATAAAAAGTAAAAGATGTAAGAGTTTTATCAGTTTGCCTGGACCAACTGCAAGCAAGTAATTTTGATAAAAATACTACAGGAAAAATTTCGGAAATTCTCAAAAATTTATGATGAGTTCTGAAGAAAGCAGCGATTATAAAAGCAATGGAAAAGGGAAGAAGATTTTCCATTATTGGCTTTTAGGAAATAGAGTGTCCATGTTTTTAATAAATTTATTGCCAATTTCGTTACAGTTAAGAGACTTGGATTAATCTTGAAAAAGGTGATTAAATGACAGTATTGTTTAATTCTTTTATTGATGATTGGCAGTAATCTTGCTCATTTTAAAATTAATATTTTCTTTTGTCTATTTTCAAAGAATAAATAGTCTGGAAAAATCAAAATAGATGAGAAAAAATACACAGTAGTTCAACCTATTTTTGTCTGAGATATAAGACTTGAAGATGATTTGTCTGCAAATTTAAAAATACTGATGACATGAGATTTATTTGGCTATTGATAAAAAGTGATACAAATATGGCAAGACAGACAGTTGAAAAATATTTTTAAAAATAAAAATTATTCTAACAGAGTAGAAGTTGTTACTTAGATGATGTTCCGCAAGAAGTAAATCCTAAAAGTATTTAAATTATCAGCAAGTTGTGAAAGAAAATAAAACGGAATATACAATAATTTTTAGATGATGATAGTTATTGACAGAGACTCGATGAATTGACTATCTATGAAAAAGATAAGACTGGATGGATAGCAACAGGATTCCTTTATAATTATATATTAAAGGCTTCTATTCTAAAATTAATCTCGGCTCTATAAATTCTAATTCTATTTTCATACTTTTTCTATGTCTAAAAGGAAAATAAGACTATAAATGGAATGTTCTATATTTTAAGAACTGATATTTTTAAAAAGTATTCTGCTTTTGAGAGATAAAATATTGGCTATGTGATGATTTGGCACTTGGCTACTTATTGCTTTCACAAAAGATGTAAAAATTATACAAAGTACTATGCAATGTGAGAAATACTGTTTCAAATTTTTAGAAAATATATCTTCTTATGAAAAGATGGCTTTATTTAGTCAATGTTTATATGAAAATGCTTTTTCTATAAAATTTTTATTTTATAATATTATTGCCAACTGTATTCTTACCAACTATTCTATTATTTTTAAGTTTTCTATTTAGGAATAAATCATTTTATCATGGTACTGTAGAGTATTTGTAGCAAAAGGTTGAATTGTACATATAGTGAGAATATTTGTTTATCAGTCAAGCTATAAAGGTAATTTCTTTCATAAGGCTGATGAATTACTATATAGTGAATTATTGATTGAATTTTTACTTACTGGTTGATATATACTCTTTTACTCCACCTGTGATTCTATGGAGAAATAAAAATTAGAGTTAAAGATGGGAAGATACATTATGAAAGTTTAAACAGAATATTTAGAAAATAGCTGAAAGTCTTAGATATTTCAAAAACTCTTTTTAAAAAGAAGATAAAATTGTCTTTTTATAAGTGGAAGCAGCAATCATAAAATCAGCTGCCTTAGGACAAGAAAGATTTAGAGTAAATATTTTACAGATTTTGGATAAAATTATAAATTCAAATTTTCCTTATAATGAAGATTTTGAACATGAGTGAATATAGAAGATATCAGTATTTTTGATGCAAGTTTATCAAATACTGTTTATTACTTCGACACTCTTTTAATAAAAAGATTTAAAAACAGGAGATTTTTGAGGCATTTAGAACCTATACATTTAAAAGATGTGATAGTTATTTCTCTAAAGCTCAGGCTTAAATGTTTTGGAACTAAAGTTGTGGCTTTAGTAAATTATGATAATGAGAATATTAAAGATTTTGCTGTAGGACCTGTTGGTAAAGGTTATGAAACTTGACACAGTAGTTATTAAGGGAAGTTTAGATATTTACAGCTGGCTTTCTAGATTTCTCACAGAGACTGATAAAATTGAAATTGTGGACATTTGGGAATATTTTAAGAGAGATGAAGGTAAAGAAATAGTATATGAATGCCCTGAGGAAAATTAAGACGTGCTGTTGTTGCGCCTTTTCAGTGGTCATCTCCCTCGATTTTAGAGTTGGTTCTCCCTCTAATTAAAAGAAAAGGACAAATATGATATCTGTGTTTCTCTGAGCTTTATCAGAAAGAGGTTGTATGAAAACTAGGTTTTCTGTAAAGTTTTGCTTGAGATAAAGCCTGCTGCCTTTGAAAAGAAATATCATGCAGACAAGGCAGGGCTAATCCTCTGGATTGCATAAGGCAATTTCAAAGAAAATATGGGACTTATGCCAGAAGTTATAGAGGAAATTGAGATGCTGAAAGTAAGCCTGACATGAGTTACAGCGATTTTACTGCCGTTCCAGCGCTTTGTATGCATTTAATAATTTCCTTGCGAGTACAAGCATTCCACCACCTTTTGCAATGACATAGAAAGCAGGACAATCCTGCCTATGTGGGAGGACTTTATCAAGAATGTCATTTCAAACTAGAGATAGTGTAGCAAAGTCATTGTCAAGAAATTTTAAAAGATGGTTTGTTTTATTTTAAGATCAGATTAAAGAGAACTAAATTTTCGCTAACTGTATAACAGAAAGGTGAAGAAACATCTATGTCTCCTTATTCCATATTAGGTCTAGGCATGAAAGGACTGGAATTTAGAGATGATTTTCCAAGTCAGTGTTTTCTTGGGCTGGTGAGCACTGCTCGTCACTACAAAAGATAGTGTACAAATTTATAAATAATGAAAAATTTAGAAAAGACTGTATTTTTAACTACGGGACGCATCATGAAATGCTAAAAAGTCGATAATTCGTACGTGAAGGAGACTTTCTCAAAAATCTATCCACAGTATCTGTTTCGTAGTCTCGTGGGAGGTTATTTAGAAGGAGATAAAGGTATTATAAGAGAAAACCAATTTACACATGTTGCCATTATTTAGATTATGATGAGAATCTTTGCAAGACGATTGACTGTAATGTCTTCATCATGGCGTGCATGGAGCCTCTATTCCTGTGTGAAAATATAATAAACCTGCTAGTTATTGTTCATCACGATTATGACCAGATTTGATTATGGAGTTAGAGCTGAAATTTGGCTGAAGTACTTTTGTAGCTAAATTGAATCAAAGAAAATCTATTTTAAGAGCCTTTGATATAATGATAAATAAAGGAATGAATAATTTGAAAAGCTATCAAAAGATTTTGGCAAGAATACTCTCTAGTGAATTACTGAAAAAGAAATTAATAGATTATTCGGGAGGTAAAACAATGAAGTTTTGCCACAGGAACAACGGATTTTGGGAAAATGTGATTAAAGAATTAAAAAATAATTCATATCAAGTTGTTGCCTTTGGTAGAAATGAAAAAAATTGAAGTGAGCATTGATTGAAAATGTTGAATTTTATAAAGGTGATATAGATAATTTTAGATGATTTATTTAAAACTCCTAAAGTTATTTCTTGACTGTTATCCATGCTGCTGCACTTTTTCTATATTTGGGAAGATGGGAAGAGATTTTTTGTGTAAAATGTATTAGGAACAAAAATGTTATTCAAGTTTGTGAAGAAAAAGAATTTGGTAGTTTCGTTTTTCATCTCCAAGTATCTATGCAAGGAGCAAAAAGACCAATTAGATATTAAGAAAGATAAAAGAAGGCACCAAAGAATAATTTGAACTACTATATAAAAAGTAAATTATGGCGAAAATATAATAAAATCTTCTAAGCTAAAACTATATGATAATTCGTCCTCGTGGACTATTTGGAATAGGAGATACAATGCAATACCAGACTTTTGGACTTAAATAAAAGATTGGTATTCCTCTTTTGATGATGGTAAACAAAAAGTTGATATAACTGTGTTGAAAATGTTGCTTATTTCATAAGTTTAGCATTAGAAAATAATAGATATTCAAGACAAATATATAATATTACAAATGATGAGCCAATAGAGTTTAAAGAGATTTTAACTTTATTTTTTAATGAAATGGGAACAGAAGGAAAATATTTAAAATGGAACTATAATTTAATTTCCCCTTTGGTTTCATTTTAGAAATTTTCTATAAATTTTTAGAATAAAAAAAGAACCTCAATTACTAAATATGCTATATTTAATGAGATATAGTCAAACTCTAAATATTGATAAGGCTAAAAAAGAACAGGATATCATCCAAAAGGTGTCTATACTGAAGGAGTAAAAAAATATATTTGAACACAGCAGAAAAAATGATGAAAAAATTGATTATTTTGCTTGTTGTGGTTATTGTACCAATGATTTAAAAAAAAAGAGAGTTTTAAAGGTTTTGATAAAACAATAATTAATTTCTATACAGGAGTTTTTAATAAAACATAAAAAGTTGGGATATATTTTATATGACGCAGAGTTATTCTATGGATATTTGAAAAATAATCTTAAATAAACACATATGAATTTAAATCCTATGCTTTTAAAAGAAATATGATAGACTTCCAACAAAAAGAAAATATAGATAAAGAAGATATTAAATATATTGTTATTTCATCTACACCCTGACCATATTGGTGGTTTAAAATTTTTTTCAAATTCTTACCTAATCTTAACAAAACTTGTTACAATGATTTTAAGTTAAAGGATAATCTATTAATTTTTAATGAACTACCCAGTAATTTTGAAGATAGATTAATATTGATGAGTGACTATAAAGACAATAGCTTATTTCCTTATAAAAATAGTTTTTGATTTGTTTCAGATTTATCAATACTAATAAGGTGAAGTAAATGGACATGTACAAAAGGAGCAGAGCTTGTTTATTTTTGCCAGATAATAATTTATTTATTGCTGCTGATGTATGTTGAGAACAAATTTTACCTTTTACAGATAAAATGAGTGGCTTCCCTGAAAAATTCAAATAATTTTGAAGAATATATAAAAAGGTAATGATTTATTAAAAAATTAGGTAGAGAATAATATTTCTGTTATTGTCAGCCATGATAAAAGAAAAAAAAATTTTTAACATACTGGAAAATCAATAAAAAAATAAAGTAAATTGCATTCTAAATTTTAGATGAAAAATTAGGAAAGAAAATGAGCCAAGAAACAATCTCGCTGTGTTTGAGTGAAACGAGTTTGGCAATTGCAGCGAATGTCAATTTTACATCGTTAAATTCAGTTAACGGCGTTCAGCACCTGATTTTTATAGAGTAGAATGAAAAAAAATTTTTAAATTATCTCAACTTTTATTAAAGTGAATATTTTTAGTAAATGGACTTCAAGAGATAAACTTTTAGAATATCGAGAAAAACAAAGTGAAAACATTTAAATTTTTAAAGAAAATTCACCATATTTCCCAAAACTCATAAATTACGAAAGACTGCTGAATAAGGCATTTATGATGGAAAACTTTGATGAATTAAATACTTTGGAATAAAAAAGATGAAGCAATGGATATTGCTTTAAATAGTGAAAAAACTAGAAACTTTAATCAAAGATATACAAAATATTTCAGTGGGACTATCATCTGGAACATCTGGGCATAGAGGAATGTCGTCATCACAACTCCAGAAGAGCAAGGAATATGGGCGGAAGTACTATCCTTGCTAAGATGCTTCCTATAATATTTTTGGGCATAGAAATAGCATCTAAGAGCAGACAATGACTTATACAAAACTATAAATTCATTTTGGCTAAGTTTAGAGTATTTTGACACTTTCTTAGAAAATATTGATGAACATATAGAAAGGTTGAATAAATATAAGCCTTCTGTGATGGTTGCTCCTCCATCTTTACTTTTTGATATTGGCTAAAAGCTAGAAGAAGGAGAGTGAAAATATCTCCAAAGAGTTATTTCTGTTGCTGAGATTTTTGAGCTGATGAAGAATATATTAGCAATTTAAACTGAAATATAATACATCAGATTTACCAGGCAACTGAAAGGCTAGCTTGCACTTGTGAATATGGGCATTTACATCTAAATGAAGACTTGATAAAAGTTTGAAAAGAAAATATATTGATGAAAAAGATTTTGTCCAATAATCACTGACTTTTAGAAGAACTAGTCAACCTTTTGTCAAATTATTATCTCAATGACATTTTTAGTTGAGTCAACAGAGCCTTTGTGAATGCGGTTCGAGTATCTACAAACGAATTGAAAAAGATTGAAGGACGTTCTGATGATATTTTTCAAATTTGTTAATAAAGTCTGGTAAAGAAATTGTAGTATCCTGATTTTCATGAAGGAGCATACTCTTTGTTGAAAATATAAGAGAATATCAAGTTTTTCAAAATAAATACTACTCATTAGAAGTTGCTATTTTAAAATATAACGCTGAAAGAACAGGAATTAATAAGAGAAAGAATTTAGTAAACTATTTACTCTTTGAAATATTGAAAATGTAGAGATCAAATTTATAGACTATGACATAGATATAAACTACTCGAAAAGAGTAGTGGGGAAAGATAGTAGAATGAGAAAAATTCAAATTTATAGGATGTGGTGTAGAATTACCTAAAAATACAGTTAACTTTAAAGAGCAGATTCGTTATAAGAACAAGTGGTGATGAAAAGCACAATCTCTCTTGCTGTTTGCACGCTTGTCAGCCTTATGCTAATATTTCACTAATGATATTGATTGTATAGTTTCAGCAGTGCTAGCTGGTATACAGCCTATGCACTTGTATGGCTGCCTGTAATCCATGAGAAAAATAGCAAAAGGTACTTCTATTCCCTGCACCCTGATATTAAATACTACTTGTACAAGTTTTATAACAGCCTTGGATACTCGTGTCTTATCTTTTGGATGCTGGAAGATATAAAAAGCAGTTTCAATTGTTTCTTGTGATGTTAAGCTTCAAGAGCATTAAATCCTAAAGCAAAAAGAAAGTTTTCAACTTTTCAGCGATGGTGCAGTAGCTTGCTATTAGACTGAAAACTGATGAAAGAAAGTTGGCGTTATTGATGCTATGCACAAAAACTTGGTCAAGAAGGAGCCCATTCAACTAGAGATTCGTGGTAGCCAGCTACTTTTCATCCAGAAAATTATTCTGAAAAGTACAAAAGAAAGAGTTTATGTGTCGTTATGTGTTGGACTACTAGCTCTATGCTATGAGTGATTCCTAAGATGATAGAGAAAGAATTTTAGAAAATAATAATATATGAAAATAGCTGATATTGATATGGTGGTTCCACATCAAGCGAGTGTTGCTATGCTCTCTTATAATGGAGAAAATTAGGAGTACCTAAAGGTAATACATAGATGAAGTTAAAGAGTTTGGAAATATGGTTTCTGCCTCTGTTCCTATGACTCTTGCACATAGCTTTAGAAAAAGCAAAAATTAAAAATGGTGATATAATATTACTTATGGGTACTGCTGCTGGGCTTACTAAGCAATATATGATGTTATTAAAATTATAAGTATAACTCGTATATTAAAAAGATTTGTTAAGAAAGACGGTAGAAAGATTTGACAAGAAAGAAAAAGTAAAAATCACAAGAGATGTAAATATCTATGCTGAAGGTTCTGTTTTAATAGAGGTTGGAAATACAAAAGTGTATCTGTACCGCCTCTGTAAAGTGACAAAGTTCCTTCGTTTTAAGAGGGACTGGTAAAAGGGTTGGGTAATCGTGTGATTATTCTATGTTGCCAAGAGCTACAAATCAGAAAGAAATCCAGAGAAGCTAGTAAAGGAAAATTAACTGGAAGGACTGTTGAAATTCAAAGATTAATTGGTAGAGCTTTAAGAGCCTCATAATAGATTTAGAAAAATTAGGAGAAAAGACTGTGCATTATTGACTGTGATGTTATTCAAGCTGATGGTGGAACAAGAACTACTTCAATAACAGGTGGATATATTGCTCTTGCACTTGCTATAAAGAAAATTATTAGCGAAGAAATCTTTAGAAGAAAATCCTTTAATTTCTAATGTTGCTGCAATAAGTGTAGGTAAAATTGATTCTAACGAATGGTGGACCTCTAAAATATTCTGAAAGATTCGGCTGCTGAAGTGGATATGAATGTTATAATGAATAAAAAGGCGAATTCATTGAAGTTCAAGGAACTGGTGAAGAAAGTACATTTACAAGGCTGAATTAAATCAGCTGGATTTAGCTGAAAATTCTATAAAAAGACTTATTGAACTTACAAGATAAATTATTAATCAAGAAGATTTAAAAATATTTTTAGCAACTGCTAATAAACATAAAATTGATGAAATATCAGATATCTGGTATAGAAAATATAAAATTCTTTCAATAAAGGATGGTATTTGATTCCAGAAGTTATAGAAAGATGGAAAAACTTTTGAAGATAAATTCTAAGAGCAGTGAAATATGCTAAATTTTCTAAATATGATTACTATTGCTGATGATTCTGGACTTTGTGTTGATGCTTTTAAATGGTAGAGCCTGAATATATTCTGCAAGATATAGTGGAACTGGTGATGATTTACATGGAAAAATTAATTGAAAATTTAAAAGGTGTAGAAAATGAAAAGCAAAATTTGTTTCTGTTATAACTTTGCTAAACCTAATGGAGAAAACTTATTCTTTTAATGGAGAAATAGAAGGTAAAATCATAGATATTCAAGAGGAAATACTGGTTTTGGTTACGATCCTTATTTTCTATGTGGAAGAATATCACTTTTAGCTGAATTACCAGAATTAAAAATAAAATTAGTCATAGAGCAAAGCCGTGAAAAACTAAAAGAAAATTTATATATAATCTTTGTCATATTAGTTATATTTATATTTTGACTAATAAAATAATTGACTTATGAATATATTTATTATACAATAGGTAAGAATATTTTTATTTAAGGGGTATTATGTAGAAAAATTTTACCTGCTTTAGTATGTTATTAACTGCTGTATCTAGCTGTTGCAGCTAAAAAGCTCCAGCTACTAAGGCTCAATATCCAGATGGAACATAGAGGATCTATATTTCTAATCAAGATACTCGAAGTTGAAGTTCAATTTGATTTAAAAAATGATGTAATTACTAAAGCTGCTGATAGAACTTTATTATAAAAGGACATGATTGGTTAAAAAGAAGATGAATACATGTAAAAATGGCTGGATATATGAAACTTCTTGAAAGAATTACTCAAATCATTCAAGATGTTATGCCAACTATGTATAACTCTGAAGAAATTGAAAAGGTGGAGCAACTGTAAGAGAAATGAAAAGTTAGATCTGCTTTACAATATGGTTTAAACTTAGGACCATTCAAATTACCTAAAAAGAAGCTAAATAATTCATTAAATTGATGATTTCCTAAATAAAATCCCTTTCAAAAGAGGGATTTTTATTTTACCCTATAAAAAGAGTATGTTATAATTAAATTAATATTAAGATTTTGGAGGACTAAATATGGCTAAAAAGAAAATAGTTATAGGTGTTATTGGTTCAGATTGCCATACAGTAGGGAATAAAATATACATAATAAATTAGAAGAAAGTGGCTTTTGATGTAGTAAATATTGGAGCTTATCACCTCAAAATAGATTTTATTAATGCTGCCCTGAAACAAATTCAGATGCAATAATTGTTTCTTCAATCTATGGTATATGGGTGAGATTAGACTGTAAGGAATAAGAGAGAAAATACAATGAATATGGTTTAAAAAGATATGCTTTTATATGTTGGTGGAAATATAGGTTCAAGTAATGAGGACTGGACTGAAAAAGATTTTAAAGAGATGGGTTTTGATAGAATTTTATAAGCCAGGGACTCAATAGAAGAAACATTATAAAATGATTTAAAAAGATTTTGAGGTGGAAAATGAGTACCCGTATTTATCTTTCAATAGATTTTTGGTAGTACATACACAAAAGATTAACTAGCAATAGATTTAGATAAAAGAAAGAAATAGTTGCTACATCAAGAGCAAATGACAACTGTAAAAACAGATGTCTTTAATTGGTTTTAATGAAGCTTTTGAAAATATTGAGTGATTTAAAATAACCAGAAAAGCTATGAAAATTGTTAGTAGCTCTGTTCTTCACAGCAGGTGGTTTAAAGATAATTGCTATAGGTTTGGTTCCAGGAATTAACAACAGAAGCTGCTAAAAAGCTGCTTTGAGTTCAGGAGCAAGGGTTATTAAAACTTATGCTTTCAATCTAACTGATAAGATATTGAAGAGATCTCTAATCTTCCACATGATATGTTACTTCTAACAGGTGGTACTAACGGTGGAAATAGAGAATATATTTTAAATAATGCTAAAATTTTAGCTAAAAATAATATAGAAAAACCTAGTTGTTGTTGCAGGTAATGAAGAAGTTTCTGAGCAAATTGCAGAAATATTTAAGAAAAATAATATTGAATTTTACATGAGTGAAAATGTTATGCCTGTTGTCAATAAAATAAATGTAATACCTGTAAGAAGAAGTAATAAGAGAAGTTTTTATGAGAAATATTATAAAGGCTAAAGGTATGGAAAATGTACAAAAACTTGTGGGATATAATTATGCCTACTCCAACAGCTGTTATGAAGGCTGCTGAAATTTTTCAAAAGATGATAATTCTGTTGTAATTGATATAGGTGGAGCTACAACTGATGTACATTCTATTGGAAAGGCTACCTAAAAACTAATGATATTCAACTCAAAAGGTATGGAAGAACCTTATTCTAAAAAGAACTGTTGAAGGAGATTTAGGAATGAGATATTCTTCATTAGCTCTCTATGAGCTACATGTTTAAATAAAAATTAGAGAATATTTAGGAAGTAAAGATTCAAAAATAAATATAAGAGAAAAATTTTTAAATTTGAGACAAGAGAAATACTGATTTTGTTGCTGAAACAGAAGATGACTATAATTTTTGATGAAATGATGGCTATGTTATGTACTGAAATTGCTATGAATAGACATGTTGGTACTTTAGAATCAATTTTTCTCCTATAGGAACTCTATTTGTTCAAAATGGAGGATTTAACTGATGTAAAATATAGGAACAGGTGGAATAATAAATAATAGTAGAAACCCAAGAAAAATACTAGATTTAACACTCTTTTAATGAAGATAATCCCCTTCTTTTAAAACCAAAATATCCAAAAATTTTTAGTTGATAAGACTTATATTATGTCTGCTATGGGTTTACTAGTCTAATGACTATCCAGACATAGCTTATCAAATTATGATAAAAATACTTAGTAGAAATATAATTGGAGGATTTTTAAATGCCCGTTACATTTAAAAAATTGACAAAGAAGATTTTTAGAAATGAGATTTTCTAGAAAATTATAAATTTGGATGACTTTTGATTTAGATACTGCTATTAGATTTCACAAATCATTGCCAGATTATAAAAATTTTCAAAAGAAAACTAGAACAATCTATACAAGATAATAAAATTATGATACAGAGCATATAGTAAAGAAACACTGTTAGAAGATTTAATAAAAAGCTTAAATACTTTTTATAGAGTTGGACAGGTCAGATTTTCTTTCAATTATAATAGACTCTCATACTAGAGAAAAATCATTATGATAATGCAAAAAGTTATCTTAGAAGATTCTATAAAATCTAATAAATCTCTTTTTAAATGGTTTTCATTAATAAATTATGGAACAAAATTAGCTAGAAAAATTGTAAATGATATAGAAGTTCCATTGCAAATAAAACATGGTTCTCCAGATGCAAGATTATTAGTTGAAGTTGCACTATTAGGGTGGTTTTTCAGCTTTTTGATGGTGGTGGAATTAGTCATAATATACCTTTTAGTAAATCTATTTCATTAAAAAGATAGCTTTAGAAAATTGGAAAGTATGTAGATAGACTTGTTGGAATTTATGAAGAAAAATGGAATAAAGAAATAAATAGAAATTTTCCTCCACTCTACTGCTGACACTTGTTCCACCTGCAATTTCTAACTCTAATACAAATTTTAGAAACTTTACTTGCTGTTGAACAGGGTGAAAAGAATATAAGTATAGGAGTTGCTCAATATGGCAATATCACTCAAGATATTGCTAGTTCTAACTCTTACAAGAGCAAATTACAATTTTATTTTAGATACTTTTTCTTTTAAAGATATTTCAATATCTCAACTGTATTTAATCAGTGGATAGGAGGATTTCCAGAGGAAGACTAAAAGCCTACTCTTTAATTTCTTATTCTGCAACTATTGCTTTTATTTTTCTAAAAGCCAATAGAATATTTGTAAAAATATAGATGAATATACTAAAAACTCACTAGGTAATACTATGAGTTAATTCACTACTTCTAACTAAGACTATCTTTAGATATTGGTAATAGTCAAAATCTAATAATTATGAGGAAATAATTTTTGAAAAAGAACAAATAAAAAGAGACTGCTCAAATAATTGCAAAAATTTTCTCTAAACTGTGATGGAGATTTAAGAAAAAGCTATTATAGAAGCTTTTGAGATGGAGTATTGATGTTCCTTTTGTTCCTTCCAAAATATAATTTAGGAAAAATGATGCCCAAAAAGGATAGTGAAGGAATGATAAGATATTTAGATATTGGTAATTTACCTTTTTGTCGCTTTAATAGAAAGGAATTTCATGAGTAAAAAATTAAAGAAAGGTCTGAAAAAGAAAAATAGAGAAATAGATTTTTCAGATGACTATTGATGATATATTTCCATATGAGTCAAGGAAAAGTACTTTAGATAAGAAAAAGCCGTAACTAAAATATTTACTACGACTTTTTATATATTAATATTTATTCTCTATTTTTAAATCATCAGCAATTATAAAATCTGCTTCTCGTTGTTGCTTATATCTTCTAGATGAAGAATAAGGAGTAATTTCTTTTTAGAACTAAACCTTTATCTGTTACTTCAAAACTGCTTTTTCTAGTTATTATTAAATCTACAACTCCAACAGCTGTTAGAGGTAATTTACATTCTTTTTAATATTTTTATCAGCTCCATTAGATGTATGTTCCATTGCAACTATAACGTGTTTAGCTCCAACAACTAAATCCATAGCTCCACCCATTCCAGGAACTTTCTTTCCAGGAATCATCCAGTTAGCAAGATTTCCTTTCATCAACTTCTAAAGCTCCTAGTACAGTTGCGTCATACGTGTCCCTACCTCTGATTATTCAAAAGAATAAGCTGAATCAAAGAACATAGCTCCTTTGTGGCAGTTATATATCCTCCTCCTGCATTTACTAAATAAGGATCTTTCTTTCCTTTCTTTCTGGTGCAGGTACCTACACCCTATACAACCATTTTCACTTTGAAAAGATAACATCCATATCTCCAACATAGTTAGTAACTAATGTAGGGAAGCCTATTTCTAAATTTACAACATATCCATCATGAAACTCTTGAGCAAACTCTTTTTGCTATAACTTCTCTTACTAAATTTTTATCCATTTTCATATTTATTTACACCTCCATTATTTACTTTTCAACTATGTAGTCTACGAATATTTCTTTGATATATCTAAATGTTCTGGACTTAATGAACCAGCTGGTACAATTTCTAAAGCTTCAACTATAACAACATCAGCTGCCATTGCCATCAATGGATTAAAAGTTCTTTGTAGTTTTTTCACAGATAACATTTCCTTGTTCATCAACTTTTGTACCAAATAATACTGCTACATCTGCTTTTTATAGGTTTTTTCTAATAAATAGTCTTTTCCATCAACATTTATTATTTGTTTTCCTTCTTGAACTACAGTTCCAAGACCTGTTGGAGTTAATACTCCTCCTAGATCCATAACCTGCTGCTCTAACTCTTTTTCTAGCTAGAGTTCCTTGTGGAACTAATTCAACTTCCATTGTTCCATCATGCATTTTACCAGTTTCTGGGATTTGTACCTATATGACTAGCTATTACTTTTCTTAACTTGGTTATTAACTACTAGTCTTCCAACTCCTTTGTCAACAAATCCTAGTATCATTACAAACATTGTTAAATCTTTTACTCCTTTTTCTACTAAGAGCTAGTAACTATATATTTCTGCTGTTCCCACAAGCTAGAAAAATCCTCAAAATGAACAGTCATTCCATCTTTGATGTGAGATATTGCTTCTTCCATTGAAACTATTTTTTTCTCACTCTAAATTTTTCTCTACTTAATCTTTTAAATAGTTTAATTCTAAAGTACTATATAACTATATACTTAAATATTCATTTTAAACCTTATGTAAGTCTTATTTTTGTAATTAGAATAATAAGAAACCTGTACAAATAAATAGACCTGATACTATTGTTACTATCAAACAATAACCCATTATATCTTTAGCACCTAAGACCTGCTATTCCTAATGCTGGTAAAGCCCAGAACGGTTGTATCATATTTGTCCAAGCATCTCCCCAAGCTATAGCCATAGCTGATTTTAGCTATGATACACCTATTGCTTGTCCTGCAGGCATTACTATTGGAGCTTGAACTGCCCATTGTCCTCCACCTGATGGTACGAAAGAAGTTTACTAATCCAGCACTTATAAAATGAGAATACTGGGAATGTTCTTTCTGTAGATATATTAACAAAAGAAATTAGACATAAGTTTTGCAAGAGACATTCCATCTGCATCTGCTCCTACCATTATACCCATAATTCCTGCATAGAAATGGGAATTGTAATAAATATTCCTGCTGCACCTTTTATAGCTTCTGCTAATGCATTTAAATATCTTCTTGGAGTTCCATGTAATAGTATTCCTAAGAATAAGAATATAAAAGTTTACTAAGTTAAGATTTAATGCAAAACCTTTTAGTATATAAATATTGTCCCTATATAGGCAAATCCCATAATTGAAAGTAAAATAGATACTACTCTACTGTTTTCTATTTTTTCAGCTGGAGTCATTTTAGTTCTATCTAAAACCTCTTCTTCTGGTTCTACTAATAATTTTTGATCAACTTCAACAACTTCATCCTTAGCAGGAAACATTGCAACATTTAATAAAAGGTACAATTATTAATAAACCTACAACTATATATATGTTCATTGGTGAAAACATTGTTTGACTAGTTGGAATTGCAGCAGTAACTGCTCCAGCTGTTTGTTGAGCTAAACTTTCTGGACTTCCACTTGCAAGTTGTAGTGGAATAGAACCTGAAAGCCCTCCATGCCATACTAAGAATCCTGTATATGCTGAAGCTATAAGAAGTCTATAATCTACACCTTTAACTTTTTTTGCAATTTCTTTTGCAAATAAAGCCCCTATAACTAAACCAAATCCCCAGTTTAAAACACAGGCTATACCTGATACCAATGATATGATAAGTATTGCTTGTTTTGGTCCTTTTATTCCTGAAGCAAATGTTTCTAGCATCTTTTTAAATAATCTTGAACTTGCTAGAGCATGTCCTGTTACTAGAAACCAATGCCATTTGCATTGAGAAATGCTAGTAAAGACCAAAAATCCATCTACCCAATAACCAATTACTCCCAAAAGAAAAGAAGCTTTTAGTAAAAAATTAATGCTCCTCCAAAAACTAAAGAAATGTTAATAATGCACAGAAATATAAAATGGATCTGGTAGCCATCTTTCCATTACACGTACACACATTGAAGTAAATCTTTTAAAGATTCCTTTTTCTTTTACACTTTCCATAAATTTTCCCCTTTTTTATATAAAAATTGAGTTTCAAATTCTCTCTATATATTTTAACTTGTTTATACTTTAAATGTCAACTATAAAAGCATTACTTATTTTAGTACAATATTTTAATAAATGAAATATATGTTTTTAAAAATATAACTATAATCTATTATTTAAAAAAATATATACAGTACCGTGAGTAATCTCACGGTTTTCATAATGTAATTAATAATTTTTGTCAATTTTAACCTTAGCTAAGCTAGATTAGAAAGTAACTTTCATACTCAGCCCAAGCAGTTGAGTTGCCATCTCCAGTTTTTAGCTTTAGATTCATTGTTAACACCTAGTTTCTTATTCAGCTCCAGCTGCAGCATATAGTTTTACGAAAATCTGTTGGTTTTATAAGCAAACTTGTGAAGTTGGTTCTAAGTATAATCATAGTCTCTTCTATCAGCTGCAGTTTTATCTTTTATCTACATGAACCATGTTCACCAATTCTCTTATATTGGTGCATATTGTAAAGTATCATATCCACCTTCAGACATTGAAATCCTAATTCTAACTGCTCCTGCTTTTGTATAATGGAGTGTAGTTAGATAGATATAAGCTGTTAATTCTCCATTACCCATTCGCCTTTCTTTATCCATCAGCATTTTGAATTTTTCTCATCTAATCATCATAGTTATAGATAAATCATATTCTAAGTTTAAAGCAAAGTCTAAATGGTAAATGTGATAATCAGATTCAAATGCTAAATGATATTGCATCTTTCTACAGTCTGTCACTGTCATGCCCATACATATTTGTATCCAGGTCTTAAATCCTAATTTTTCAACTTTTAAAAGAAGTTGTTTGAATAGATGTAATCAGCAAAATCAAATAATACTGATGCTCCCTACAGTTTTTCTTTCCATCATCTCTGCTTTTTGTTTATATTCTAATCTTGAAGTTGCATTAACTTTAGAAGAACCTAAGTTTCCAAAAGTTATAGAAATGTCTAATTCTTATATTCATCAGCTGCACCCATGAGATTTCTGTTATCTCATCATTTAAAGTATGATAATTTCTTGTTCTTACTTCTAAAAGTTTGTTTTTCAGTAAAGTTTTACTTTTAGTTGTAGTTTGTAATCTTCCAGCATTGTATTTACCAGCTGCCCAATCTCGTCAGTATCTTCTTTTTAGTTTTGTTTTCAACTTTCTCCATACCATCTGTATTGAACATCTACTGATCCATTTGGTCTCCAAGCTGGAGCAACTTCTCTGTCTCTGTAAACTATAACTGGTTTTTCAACATATTCTACTACTTTTTCAGGAGCTGGAGCAGGTGCAGGCATAACTTCTAGCTGATGCAACTGATCCAACTACTAATAATGAACCTAATACTAATGCTAATTTTTCATGGTTGTTTCCCCTTAAATTTAATTTTTGTTTTTTTATTTTAATTTTGTCTATAATCCCCATATAGACATCTCCCATTGAAAAGTTAGTATACTACATAAATATTTGTAAACTATAAACTTAAATGGGCTTTTTTTATAGTCCAATGTCTTATATATATACTGACACTTATTTAATGCTATACTATTTTTTGTAATCTTACAGCTGGTTCTGATGGTAATTTTAAATAATGGTATAAATCTATCTAAACCAGTTAAAGTTAAAATTAAGATACTAAATACTGCTATCATAGCTATGAAAGTTATATTTTAATAATATCTATTGCTACAAATTCATGTAAAGGATAAACTATTGAAGCAATTCCCATATAGAAATGCTATATATACATGCCAAGGAATAAGTTGAGATCCAAATACACCCATAGCATCACTAAATGTTGCATTTCTTAATCTCAATGTATACATATCTTCTTCTGAACCTTCAACATTTTTCTTCAACCATTTCTCTAATGATTGGTCCTATTGTAACTATTTGAGCCATTTCATCTGCAAGAGTAGCGTTTCCAAATACACATAGAAGTCCATTGTAGAACATTAATTGTCTTACACTTCCAGAAATTCTAGATAATAATTTTGATACAGGTTCAAAAGGCATTCATACTCTTCATTATTCCACCAAAAGCTGCAACCCACATCATCATTACTATTACCCATCCACCAGCAGAAGCAAAACCACCCATCATCATATTTAAGTAATCCATAGTGCTTGTAACTGTTCCTGCCATCATTCCAAATGCATAAGCAAAAGAATAATCCAGCAAATAGACAAATAAATGTTTGTGTTCCCATAAATGCTAAAACTAGAAACTATTACTAATGGAACAGCCATATATAAAAGGAACTCCCATTTTTAACTTGTTCTAATAGTTTTAACTAGCAGCTTCTCTTTTTTCAGCAAGTGCTGTCCATACATCTAGCAGGTATACTATTAATAGCTTCATGCAGGATCTCCAACTGTTGAAGGTAATCCCATTGTGAAAACCTGCTAACTGCAAATAATATTATTCCTGATAATAAAAACAAGTCCTGACCATACACCTTGGTGTCTAATTCTTCTAATAACTTCAACTCTTTGAATACCCTAGAACTTACTATTGTAGTATCTGAAATAAGTCCTATATTATCTCCAAAAACAAGCTCCCTCCTGCTATAGCTGCAGTTGTCAATAATAAATTTCCACCAACTATATGGTTTAACCACAGAAGATAGGTGCACAAGCTGCAAATGTTCCTCAACTTGTTCCAGTTGCTATTGATAGTATAGATGTAACAATAGCTCAACAACTGCAACTAGTCTTGGCTGTAATTCTACTTTTAATGCAATTAATATAAGAGATGCTCCAACTCCTGTTGACATAAATGCTTCTGCCATCGCATAAGCTGCCATTAGGATAAACAATGCAACTTGAATTTCTTTTTTACATTGTCTATTGCATGATCTATAACTGTTGATTGAATTTTGTTTGAAACAAATCATAGCATAAAACAGGCATAAATAGTTGCAAAGTGGTGCAGCAAGAAGTGCATCAAAACCCTTCATCATAAGTGCCGCCAATACAATTACTGGACTTAACTTAGTGCTTTCCATTCCAAAACCTCCATAATATAATTTTTTCTTGATAGTACAATGAGAAATACTTTTACATTAAAACAACAAAGTTAAAATTATACTATGAAAAATATATATTTAACACTTTTGATGTTTTAAGATAAAGCTCAACTTTAGTATTTTATACAAAGACAGTTATATGCTTCTTCAGCATATCCTCAGCAAATTCTTTGAAAAATTCACTTCAGCATCTTTCCTTTCTTTCATTTAATATTCATGACTTTCGGTCTCCTATTAAAGTACTATTGATTGATGCAACCTCTTTCTCAAAAACAAGTTAGGTTATAATATCATATCTATTTCATTATTACAACTATTATTTTTATTTTGCTGCTTTATTTTTGATTTTCGCATTGTATTCACTTTTATGTAAATTAAAAACTTGTTTCATGACTTTTGAAACCTTTATAATATTGTAGATAGAAATTTTTGTATTATGTTACACTAAATATACCATTTTTATAAAATTTTGTCTATATTAATTACAAATTAATCAATATATAATGAATAAACATCTTATAAAATTTAATAGTAATTTTTACACCATAAAAATTATTACTAGACCACAGACTATATTGATTTACTCTCAGCACCTTATTATTAAATTTATGGCTAAATAGTGATATAAAAATACTTAAGCCCATGAAACCAACAAAAAGATGCTGATGTTACTCCTAATATGAAAGTGTACTCCAGCCTCACTCTGAAAGAGTTACTCTAAATGCTCCAAGCTTATCATAGTTCCATCAATAATGAGCTTGTGGATTAAACCAGAGTTACAACACAGGCAGATGTTATTGCTTTTCAATGAGTATATCCATATTATCATTTTTCTTAAGTTCACTTTTTACTTCTTAAAAGTCCCTGTCCTATATAGATTATGATTATACTTCCAACAAGTAGCAAAATTAACTTTGAACTCACTCCAACTTATCTATTAAAAACCTATTCCAAAGAAACAAGCAAATGCGAGTGTTACATCAAAAATATCACAATCAAAGCAATTAGTAATGCTTTACTTCTTTTTATGGGTAGTGCAGAGTTTATTACAAATAAATTTTGTACCCCAATTGAGCAACATATAGGCAAGTCCCATTAAAAACCTTGTAAATATTTCTCCATACAATACTCTTTAAACTTTTAAATTATTTTATTTATTCATACCTCTTTGAACCATTTTCCTTTAGAATAAATGTTATGACATCATCTGCATATTTTTCCTGGTCCAAATCCTGCATCATAACCTAATTCTTTTGCTAAATCATTAGTTATTCTTGCTCCACCTGCAATTAAAATTATTTTTATCTCTTAGTCCTTCTGCTTTCTAATAATTCAACTAAGTTAGTTAAATTTTCTATATGTACATCTTTTTGTGTTACAGTTTGAGATACTAATAAGGCATCTGCTTTTTTAATTCTATTGCCTTTTTAATAAATTCTTCATTAGGAACTTGGCTTCCGAGTTATAAGCTCTTACTCCCTTATATCTTTCAAGTCCATAGTGTCCTGCATAACCTTTCATATTCATAATGGCATCAATTCCAACCGTATGAGCATCTGTTCCTGTACTTGCCCCAACCATCACAACTTCTATCGAAAATTTTCTTCTATATACTTTTTCACATTCATGCATCATCCATAGTATCTATTTCTAAGGCTTGAACTTTATAGCAGTATAGTCTACATTGTAAGAAGTTGCCCCATACACTACATAGAAAGAAAACTCTTTATCTAATATCTTCCGAAAAAGCTACTGCTGGATTAACAAATCCCATTTTCTTGTAAAGTTGTAAAGCTGCTTCTATTCCTTTTTCATTACAAGCAACTGGTAAAAGTAAAACTCATTTGAACCTTACCATCATTCATTGTATCTCCATAAGGTCTAAGTTTTGTTAAATCTAATGTTGTGTCAAATTCTCTTTTTCTGTTGAATATAATCCTGAACTCATTATCTATCCCTCCTAACATTAATGGAATGAAAGGATTGAAAATATGTACTATCCTTTTTCAAAAACTCCAGCAAGTCCCTTTTCCACCATCAATAGGTCTTCTTACCCTCCAAATACACCTTTTTCTATTGTCTTGAAGATACCCATTGTTTCTATTGTCTTTTAATAAATCAGCTGCTAAGAACTTCTTGAGCTCTTGTATTCATTATTCCACCTTTTTAAACCTCTATGTCATTTCCAAAATCTTTTTAAATTATTGAAATATGTATTTTGCATTTTCTATTGACAATGCTCTATCTGACATAAAAAGTGTATGGATTGCTTCTGTAAGCATTCCTAATAAGTGAACTTTTTGCCCTGTTGTTATAGTTACAATATTAAATAGTGCATCTTGTATATGTCCTTTAAAATATATTTCTGTCATAAATTTAGTAGGGTACATATATTTTAAAAAGGGTGCCTTTAGGAATATCTCTCTTGCCATGTGCTTGAGCAAGTTCTAATAAGAAACCATTTTCTGTTCCTGGCTCCATTTTCAAAAAGCATGTCCAGTCCCATTTGTTCTTTCTGGTAAACCAGCTATCAATGCAAATTGTTCATTGATAAATTGAGAGGCTAAAAACTGTATGAGCTTCTTTCTATGGCATCTGCTGTTGTTAAGTAGTTATCTTCTCCTGTATTTATTATAACTCCAGCAAAATCCATTGTATTATTCTTGAGAAAAATTGGTCAACCAATGTTCTTTTCATATTATATCTCTGAATAGTATTCCATATGAGCATCATTAAGCATCATATCTAATCTTTCTAATGCTCCCATTGCTGCTATTTCAGGCATAAAGTCCAGAACAATAGTTACATAATCTTATATATCTACCTAATTCCAACTCCAACATCATCAAGGGCCTTTCATTATTCTAAAGTTTTCTTGAGTTGCCATTGTCTCGAAACCTTCTGTTGTTGCTCCCATAAGGTACGAAGTCTCAGTAGAGATTGTCCTGTTGTTCTTATAACGGCAACAGACATCAGCTCCTTGTTCTTGTTGCAACTGCTTGAGTAACATCTTCATAGATATTTCCTGTTGCAACTATTACATATATATAAGGTCCTTTTTATCTCCACCAAATTGTTCTAAATAATTTCTCTAGCTTTTCTATTAGCTTTATTCTTCAACTGTTGCATGAGTTATATCTTTTAAAGCTAATTTTATATCAAAGCCATCATGCCATTGCATTTTTGTTTGATGTCTAATTCTTTTTGTAGAAATCTTTTCTGCTATTTCTTGAGGTTGAAGTTGAGTTTCTATCATTGCATTTCCAATATATTTTGCAACTCTAAACTGATATTTCCATTATCCTTTTATGAAGTCAACAAACCACATTTGGTAATGGAACCTCAAACTCATCAACACCATCTATACCTAATAATCTACAAATTTAGTTCTTTCAACTGTAACTGTACCAGGTGCATCTATGAGCTTGAGGAGTCAGCTGCAATCTTTTTGCAGATTCACGAGCTTCTTAACAAGTCCCCAATCAAGATCCAATTTTCCCATTATTGTTCCTCCCATTCATACTCTATAAATCATTTCAGAAATTTCATCATCTAAGCCAATTAATTTTGCAATATTTAAAAGCATCTTGGCACTTCTGTTTCTATACTTTCTAAAGCTAAAAATCCATATTATCTTGAATTAATTCCAAAGAATTATTTGCTTTTCAATCTATTTTTTAGATTTTTCAAAATCTGAAATTTTTAAACCTACCACTTGATAATGTTTTCGTATTACTTTCAACAACAGAATCAAAGTGAGTAGTTATAATAGATATACTTGACTTTTTCATTCAAATATTTTGCTAAGGCTCTTACAAATTTTTGTCCTTCTTTTTGGGTTTGTACCTCTTGCAAACTCTATCAAAAACTATAAGTCCAGTTCCATTCTTTTACATAAGAATTTATTTCTTTTTAATTTTATTATCTCTGCTCCAAATGTACTAAGTCCTTTTGAAATATCCTGCATATCGTCTGATACAAAAATATAAAATCTAAAAGAGGTATACTTGTACACTTTGCAAAACAAAGAAACCCATTTGAAAATAGTAAACATTTTCTGCCACTGTTTTTAATGCTACACTCTTTTCCAATTTCCATATTAGCACCAGTTATCATATGTTGTTCCTATATTTAACTTTATACTATATAGGAGTATACTAGTCTCTAAAACCTCTTTACTCTAAATTTATAGCATCTTCTCAAAGATTATTTCTTTCTTTCTAGACACAACTGGTTTTACTCCATTATATTCTTTTTGCAAATCTAATCTTTTCCCAATTGTAAAGTCATAAATTTGTATCAACATTTTCTAAAAAGTCATCTACATAAGATTTTATAGCTTCATAAATTTCTTCTAATTTTAAATTCTTCTTTTCTTTCATCAACTAATATGGATAGTCTTTTCATCTTTAATCTTTTTATGATTTCATAGTCTGTTTCATTAAACAATCTATTTTCAACTTCTTTTTCTGTCTACGAATTTCTTTTAAATCACAGAATAAGATTCATATATATAAAAGTAGCAATTTTCTCATTGTTTGATCTAAAATTTTTAAATAGTTCATCTAAATCTTTTAGTATAAAGTCAGAGAAGACTTTCTATCAAACAAGAATTTAAGTCTGCCATAGCCATAAGTTGAGTTTTTATTTCAAATAAATCTACTGTACTAAGGTTATATTTGCCTTTAGTATTTTCTAAACTAGCTTTTTATATCTTTTAGTCTATGTGAAAATTATCTCAATTTCCATTTCTTCCTTTTTATTTACAGAAATGAAATCAGTATCTTTTTGCATTTTTCAAATTCTTCTGTTCTCTTTTCTTCTTCCCTACTATTTTGCACATTATTTATTTTATTCTTACTATAGGGCTGAAAATATATCAACTCTTTGACAATAATTCTTTTTAAAATTTAATCTATTTAAACTGTATTCTCATCAATAAATTTCATACTAATCTCCTAGAACATTAATTACTGGTACAGGAATTTCTTTTTGTAGTCTAGTTTTAAATTCTTCTTTATCAAAATCTACTCCTAGTGGTGAGTGGGGTTTATTGTTACAGAGAAATTTATTTTTATTTGAAAACTTTAAATTCTATACCACTTAACTTAGCTTTTATTTTAACAAAGAACTATTTAAGAAAAATTTAGTTCCATCTTCAGCAAGTAGAGTTATTTTTCATAACTTTCCTCTACTATTTGCAATCGCTTCTATTATTTTGGGAGTTATTGCTCCTCTTATATAGAAATACTCTAAGTCTTTTCCAAATATTCGCTAAGATATTTGATAAATCTATTGAGTTATCCACTTCTAAAATTGCTACTTACTCCATTTTATAAAATAGAAAGCAGCTTTCATCTTTGAAACTCTTTTATCTTTACCTCACTATCTATTTCTTCTAATCTTAAAAATAGACAGTTTTTGTGTTTTCTTCTACAACTTTTAACATGTCAAAGATAAAGGCTGCTCCTGTTGGATAGATTGTTGCCTCACTTACATCACTATATAGCAGTACTCTTTTCTACCTAATGCTCCATCTACAATAGAAATTTCACTGCCAAATTTTTCCATAAGTTCAACTATAATTTTTCACTTGCTTATTATAAGATGGCCCCTGCAATATCCACATAGCCATCTGATGAAAAGCTCCTAGCTACCTTATACTCCATAGGAGTGGTGAGATCTGTGACGTACAAATTTCTTTTGTAATATCTCATTTTGCTAGACAATCTCTAGCTGTTGCAATAATACTGCCTTTTCTCACATATATTCTAGGTTATCAGTATTTGCCAACAACATCTATATCTTCACCATCTCTCTACCTATGGAAGTTAGTCCTGTCGAGTTTTTCCAATGTCAGCTATAAGTTTATTTAAAGCGTAGTCTTGCTACATTCTCCAGCACCTCATATAGATATTCTTATGTTTCTCCAATAAACTTATATGTACAACCTAACATTTCTTTGTCCTTCGGCTTCTGCTACTCTTCTTATTTCTTTCATGTGTCTTGCTAAGTGGCTGGGTTCTAGTGACATTTTCAGTCCTCATCTAGCATATAAACTCCACTTATTTCCTACGTCAGGTGCCTTCATCTTAACAAAGGTTTCATGACTGCTTGTAATTTTCTGGTTCTGTATAAGTTGTCTCAACTCCTTCAAAGTTCTGCCACTTCTCTACGCGGAGATTGAGAATTGCATGATTGCGGCGTACTGGAGTTTTCCTCCTCCACGGTGCATCAACAGCGATGTTGGTACTGCATGTCCTGATGTATGTCCTCTTAATCCTTCTACTGATTTCATGCTTTTTGAAACCTGGTGTTCTGAAGTGTTCAAGTCCATAGATAGAGGAAGTCACATTGATAGATGTAGTAAGGTCTTACTCTCATGCATTTACTAGGTCGCATGTACTGATCTCTTTCATTACAGGACTGCTGTCATTTATTCCTCTTAATAATACGGTTTGGTTTCCTAATGGAACTCTCCTGCATCTGCTAACATTTCACAAGCTTTTTAGCTTCTGGAGTTACTTGCTTCTTGAGATTGGTTAAAAGTGTGTGTTCTTCAGATTGGGTGATGTTCTTTCAACGCATATCCACATAATTCAGGAGTAATTCTTTGGGGTAAAACAACTGGTGTTCTAGTTCCTATTCTGATTATTTCAACAGTATTTGCTCTTAATGATGATGGCACCTAATATCAGCGACTAGAAGTGCATCTCCTCTGATAGCATTTTCATCTCTTACTTGTGGAGTGCAATGTATTCTGTTGCTCTATCAATTCTATCCATAGGCATAGCATCATCACTTGAACCATGCAAAAGTCTTCTACGAGGTACAGTGCTTCTTTTGATTACATAGAGCACATGTCTGTTATTAGAAAGTAAAACTCTGTCTGGTATCTATGAGTCGATCCTGGTACTGGAAGTCTTCATCTTCATGTAGAGATCTAACAAGTCCAGCTTATCTGACTGATGTATTTCTTGTATAGTAGGAGATAGCTTGTTTTCTTATTGGACATCTGTCACTGATTCATATCTATTAAAGAGAGAAATAGTATGGGTGAGTGCCATTCTTAAAGTTTCAAGAGTTTACCTAGACTCCTTCTTCAACTCTTCTGCACTTAATTCAACATATTTCTTTGCGATCATCAATTTTTCTATTCTATTTTACTTTGCCATGTCCAGTCATTTCCATTTCCTCATATCTGTACGTTGGGGAAAAATTTCTTTCTAGTGTTAACTGTGTTCATAATATCATCTCGCCTAACCCTTATAATAATCTTTGCTTAATTACGTCTCTTTCTGCTTCTACATCACTAGTAATGTCTTTATTAATGATCTATATTCGATAATCTAAGCTCTTGAAATGCTGACTAAACAAATAGTGAAACTACTGCGACGTCCATTATTGTTGAAGAGCCTTTCGTTAGACTGTGGAAACGCTATTAGCTGGCAAAATAGTTTAAACTATAAGATAATAAATATTAGAAAACTTTATTCACGACTTTCATCCTTCATCTTATAGATATAATTCATTAAATATTTCTCTTAATGCTGCACTTTCTCTTAGTTCTTGTAAAAGTTATGTCACGCATGGTCAAACTGTATGACCATTTCCAACTATCACTTAGTTATGTCTTTTCCTACTCCTTCTGCTCCTAATGCAGCTTTTGCTTGAAATGTGAGTTGCCATTGAGAAGAAATAAGCTCTACAAATTCTGCTAGGAGGTAGTGTGAACATTTTCAGTGTGGCTACATTTACACAGTTTATTGCAACATCTACTTCATTTCCATCATTGGCTTCAAAGAACTGCATGTAGAACATCCATGATTTTTAGTAGCATCTACTGCTATAACCACTCTTTACTTTGTCACTTACTCTCTGCAAGTAAAGCTTTTCTTTTCATTTCTTACCACACCTATGACTCTTCCAGTCGGTCCTACTCTCTTTAACTGCTTTCATAAGCACAAAAGCATTCAGATTTTTCCTGCTGCAGACCTAAGAAGGTGCAACTGATTGACAGGTTTAACAAGTTTTTGCAACTTGTGCAGGTGCTCCTGCACATACAAGAGCTGCCAATGACTAGAGTTTTCTGACATATCTTTTGGTAGAACCTGCATAGATTCCACTTTCATGAAACTGCTTTGCTTTTATTTCAACTCTGTCTATTTCAGGTTTAATATCTTTTATTTCCATCTATTTCTTAATGGAGTTAATGAGAGAGAAACTAAAGTTGCTATTTATCTCCAACCTTTTAAATCAGTTTTCCAACTTCAGTCATCTCCAATTTTCTAGCTGTTCCTAATAACATTTCCACAGAACCCAGTTACAGGGTGCATTTACCCTTTCTGCAACTATCGCTTTAACAATTTAGCTTTTATTTTCTACATCATGTCCAGCTTCTTCTTTCTATTTGAGTGAAAAGATGCTGAATCTATATCAAGTGCTATAACATCTATTAAAATTGTCATTTGAAAATATTTCCATATCGTTTGATATGCTGGTTGTGGTAAAACTCCAGCTGGTTCTACCTAACTCTATGTGTTCCCATATTTGCAACCTTTTTCATATCTACCATCCTCCAATTTATAACACTTAACTACTTTGTCTTGCTTCATCAGGAGTTTGCGATTTCTCTTCCCTAGCTCCTTTGCTAACCTTACAACTCTTTCAACAAGTTTCTCCATTTGATTTTGCTAAGACACCTTTGTCTATGTATACCATTGTCTTCCAAAACCCAATACCCTTACATGCACCAACTCCTTGCTAGGGCTGCCATTTTGGAATTGATGTCTTCCTACTCCTGCAGCTGTCAAGTTGAACCTTCTGGAGCTAACTTTCTGACATAAATACCGAAATCTCTTGCAGAAACTGACATTTGGCACACTCTATCACAAATCAAAGGGTCATGGGTTTTGAATAAATCCTTGTTTTGATATCTTATAGCATAGTCAATCATGCTGTCAAAAGCTTCTGAGCACTGAGTTTAACTCCTCTTTTCTGTGAAATTTTCGAAAATTTTTAGTGTACATTTTCAGTGTTTCACAGCTTCATCTCCTCAAGTTTACAAGTTCCACAATCAAGAGTTGCCACTCTGGATGCCAGCTCAGTTGGTTGTAATCTTTCTAAATCAGTCATTCCAACTGCTCCACCAGTAGATGGTTGAATTATTACATCTGGGCATTTTTCTCTGTGCTTCAATACATTTTCTAAATCTCTTTATCTTGGGTTAGGGTTCCATCATCTTCTCTTACATGTAAATGGATTATACTTGCTCCTGCTTTATGTCTGCTGACTCTGCTTCTCTTGCAGTTTCTTCGGCAGTATAAGTGGCAGGGTTACATGTTTCTTTTGTGCACTTCTGCTCCACAGATGGCTGCGAGTTGTTGTAATTTTTCCATTGCTTACCTCCTCAACTCAAGTTTTATCCTCTTTGTTTTGTCTCTTTTGGTGTTACACGAAGTTCAGTTGCTCTACATACAACTATTGGTTCTGCTAATACATCTAGCTGCTGAATCTGAAATATCTGATGTCTGGTACTATTACCTTTCTTGCTTCAAATCTACGATCTGCTGAGCTCTCCACACACATTTACAATTTCACCTTCAACTTCGATATAGTCACCTGCAAAAACTGGTGCCGCCAAATTCTACACTATCATAAAGCGTAAATAATCCTTCTATCTCGTCTAATTGGATCAAAAGCTCCGATTTGCCACATCTCCAAATGGTGCAGCATTCTAGCTTACCAGCTTCTAAATTTTTCCTCCACCAATGACATCATCAGGAGCTCATTTCTCAGTCTAATTAAAGATTTCCTTACCAATCCTCCTCAACTTCAATCCTATCAACCTTAATAAAATGAGGAGGTATATACATTCAGTTGCCGGTCGCATTCATTCACATGAATTAAAGGAAAAACTATAAATAGCTCTCCATATTCAGCAGGGTATGACGTCAATGCTTGTTGACATTGACCGAAAATTAGTCATAAAGCAGTTAATTTTCTTTCGGCAGCCTATGCCCTTCGTGATGAAGCATTGGTGAGCTTATGCCTTAACATCTTCCACCTACCTACATATGTACACCTCTATATTATTTTATAATAATTTATCTGGGCACAACAAAACCTCATACCCTTACCTCTTACTTTCATTATGTTCATATATTGTCAAATTATTTTTAAAATATTCGTAATATATTTTATAGATATGTTTTCATTGTATAAGAACATATTAAAATTTTATTTTAATGTTTTTATTATTTAGCTAGTAAAGAAAATATGTTGTAATTTCCTTAGTTATATCAAAAGAAATATAATTTCACTTTCTAACATATATTCTAATAAACTATTTTCATATAAAAGAGTACAGTTTTCTAACATCAAAACTGTACAAAAAATTTTAAATAATTTTAATTTTCTATTATACTAATATTAATAGTATTTAAATCTTTATATTCTATATGATTTTCTCTAACGCCAGTTATATACAAGTTGCATTATAACAATTTTTATTATTATAGGTATAAGTAAAAAATACTATTAATGCAGTAGCAACTGATTACTGCTGAAATATAAAGCATAATGTTTACTACTAATTTTTCCTGAAATATAGATTAGAATATTAGTTACTATATTTGCTATAATACAGATAACAAGTATTCTTTCTTAAAATACTTATCTTTCAGAAAAACTATTATAACTAATAATACAGTCCTCTGTCTAAAATTTCTCAGTCAACTCAAACCGTCTAAATTCCATTTCTCCTGTAAGAAAATAATTATTAAATAGTACCCATTTAACTACACTAATTATTATTATTATGCGGAAATGATAAAGTTTTTATTTAAGAAATTCATTAAATTTATTTTTCCTCTTGGATTTTTATATCTAGAAAAAATTTATAACTACTATTTTGCAAGTCATTTTCTTTCAGCTATCGAAATTAACTTTTCTATTTTTATATTCTCAAAACTTACATCCTTTCCTTCTTCAGTTAATTCTTCTTTATAACTCTCATATACTTCATTTAATTTCTTTTCACTTGAGTAAATACACGAGCATTGTTATATTCTTCTTCTCATTAACTATTTTCAATTTCATCTATACTTAAATCCTTCTGTTTTAATCAACTCTTCCATTATTAAATGATAATACATTCTCTTTCCCCTAATAAAAATCTTTATATTTATTATATGATAATCTTCTAAAATTATAAAATATCTGAGTAAAATTAATCCTATTATTATTGCAATTAATCCTCAAGATTATCTATAATATTTTCTATGATATCTCCTATTGTATAGCCTATTACTTCATTATAACTATCCCATTAAAATAATAAAATAATTAAAAATAATTTTCTTAAAATATTTATCTCTGTACCATACAAACAAATCAAACTTAAAAGGTACTAAAATATATATTAAAGTTATATATACCATAGAGGTTTTACATTGAAACCAAATAATAATTTAAAACTGCAAATGAATAATAATTTTTATATAAAATATAAAATAAATATCTATTTAAGAATGTACTAGAAGCATTATCCAAATAATATAAGTTTTATTAAAAATACCTTTCCTCTTGGTTTTTAAAACTTGAATTAAAAATTTTTAGAAAAAATCATAACTTCACAATTTTTTTAATATTTCTTTTTTTGATTACAAGAAGAATATCCTTATTCTTATTTCATTTCTATCTAATGTTTGTGGTAAATTTTTACTTTCCTTTATCTTCAAATATTTTAAAGTATGCTCTAAATTTTCTATACTTGAATAGATACGGCTATTATTATTAAAAGTTAAGTTTTTCTTTTTATAATTTTTATCAAAAACTTCTTATATCCTAAATCTTTATATTTTAAACCATCTTTTTTTACTATATGATAATACATTTTTACCTTCCTTATTTTTATAATATTTATAAGTTCTTCTATCTATCTATCCTTTCTTTTTATTAAATTTAATTCTAACATTTCTTTTTTAAAAAGGGGTTATAACTCTTGTTTGGCTCAAATTTATATATTCTTCTATTTCTTTTTCTTGTTGCTCCATTTTTATCGGTAACAAAGTTTAAAATATACATATACAAAGGCTTTTATTTCAGTGCTATCTTTTTCAATATTTTTATTTAAGAATTATCTACTAATAATTTTTCTTCTATCTTTTTATAATGTATATTTGGGAGAACAACTTGAAATGCTCCCAGCTTCTGCCTTGATTGTTGGCTTCATATCGTATCTTTCATAATTAGTAAATATCTTTCTTATTCCCTGTTCCATAGGCTTCAATTAGATATAATCTGTAAAAATATATTGGCTAATTTTTCATTTCTTGATTGTGATACTCCCTAACATAATTGAATCTAACGACAAGCCATAGACTATCCCACCTAATGAAACAAACTCTATTCTATCTTCTTATATATTTACAAAAGTATCTACCACTAAACGAATATTCTCTATGAATAACTGCATTTAATAAGGCTTCTCTTATAGCTTTCTACTGGATAATCTCTTTCATCTTTTTCTAATTAAACCTTCAAAAGTCGCTTCTCTTTTATTTAAAAGATTAATAAATTCAAAAAGCCTCTGTCACTTGTTTTTAATAGTGAACCTTTGAATTCTTTTTCTATCTTTAAATATATTCTTTTTCTATTCCTTCAAATACTGCAACTTTTTAAAGTATGATTACATTGTTCTGATAAAAGCAAAGCAAGATTTAGTATAAATCATCTTCTCCTATTAAACCTAATGTCTGACTTGAGCCAAATGATAGATTATTTTTCTTTAAAAATTTTTCAGTATAATCAAAAAGTTAAATCTTGATTTAAATGAACGAAGTTTTTCTACTATCTCCATCTGTTTCTTTTTATCATTTGTCTAATGCTTTTTCTTCACTAGCTGGAACAGATGAACTTCCTTGTCTCACATAAACACCAGAAGGCTTTAAACCTTTTTCTGCTATGTAATACGGTCTTAATGTTCCTCTTTGTACCTTAATAACTATGACATCTTTATTCTCTATCAATTTTTGATGTTGCAATACATAGTTATATCAGGTTTATAAATTTCTTATTGATAATACAACTTGATTAAGTATTTCATCAGCATTCTCAATACCTATAACATTTCCAAAATCATCAATTCCAATATAAATAGTTCCTTCATTTGTATTTGCAAAAGCCACTACTTCCTTTTTTAATTCTGTTGTAAATTCTCTTTTAAATTCAATGTTTATATTTTCCTTTCATTTCCATAATATCACCCACGCTTTATATTTCTTTTTCTAACATATTCTAACATATTCTAACAGTGTTAGCAAGTTAGAATATGTTAGAACATTAAAGAATGTAGCTAATACAATAACTACACTTTTTTCTACAAAAGTACACTTATTAGTTTTATTTCTTTTAAAATTTTATCCCTTGTCTAATTCTTCTTTGCTTTTCATCTCCTCTGAACTTCTTTCTGAATTCAGTTACTATCTTGTTATTTCACCCATTTTTTTCCGCAACTTCTTGTACATCTTTATCATCTTTTTGTTTTCAGCTTTTCAATAGCTACTTGTAACTCTTTATCATTTTTTCTTTCTTACTGACTTGTATATGGAAACTTTTCTCCACGTATAAACCTAAAACAATCATCAATAATATAAATAATTTTTTCATTCTTCCTCCTAAACCATAGTTCCTAATTTTCTCCACCTATCAAATGGAAAGTGAATGTATGGAATACTGTTTTGTCCACCATGCTCATTGCAGTTTGATGCAACTCTGTAACCATCTTTGTCCTATTCCAAATTCCTTAGCTAGTTTTCCCTATTGCTCACTGTATACTTTTCCTAGATAGTAAAAGCTATCTTCATCAGTAATATCATTGATTGGCAGGAATTTCCTAGGCACAACAAGCACATGAGCTAGTTGCTACTGGTGCAATATCTTTGAAAAGCTATTACATCATCATCTTCATATACTATATTTGCATGGAATTTCTTTGTTAATAATTTTTGTAAATAATGTTGCCATATTATCACCTACTCAAAATAAATTACAACCTGTACTTCTATTTGATCCACTCTTTTTGATGTCTTCCACCTTCAAAGAAGTTGTTGAGAATGTGTCAACTCATATCTAGTAGCTACAAATTGTCCACACTATTCCTGAACCTAATGCCCAAAATATTTGCATCATTATGTTCTCTTGTTAATTTTGCTAGTTGTATCAATTACAAAGTGCAGCTCTTACTTTCCCTTAATTATTTGCAGCAATAGAAATACCTACACCAGTTGTTACAAACTAAAATTCCAAAATCTGCTTCTTTACTATCAACTGCATTTGCTACTGCATCGACCATATTTAGGATAATCTGCACTTTCCTTACTGTTGGTTCCTTTGTCTATTAACTTCTATTCCACCTAATAGATATTCCTTTATCTTTTTAACTCAAAACCCGCATGATCTGCTCTAATGCTATTATTTCGCCTAACCTAGCTCCTTTCATAAAAGATACGTAATTAAATTATTGTTAAACCTCATCTTCCGATCCATGAAAATGTACATGTCCATGGTCTAATTCTTCATCAGTAGCTTCTCTCGTCTGCTACTTCTGCTGCACAATAGATTTCTTCGAGAATGGGTGATTTGAATCTGTAAACTTTATCTCCATCTATTTCAGTGATAACAGCTATCGTTTCTGTTTCCATCTTCTAATTCAGCAGCAAAATTCCATTCCTTCATAGATATCATCAAAATCTGCAAAAGTCTGCTTTTGTTAATTCTTTTGCAGCTAATTCCTCATCACTTAATCTTAAAGCTTCATCCACTTAGGAATCTCAATTTTAATTTATGTCTGCTGATTTGCCATCAATACTGCTGCTTCTATTTTTAGAGTGAGAATTGTCCCATACACTTGAATACGACGGATGATGTGTCCCTAGTAAGCAGTATCTTCTAACATCTCTTTTATCATCATGCATCCGCCTTATATTCCAATGTTACAACTTTGTTTTCCCCTATTTTCCATTTCTGCCACTCTTTTTCAAGTTTATATGTATTTGAATACCATATATTTTGTAAAAATGAGCTTTATTTTAAAACATATTTTCTTTAACTATCATCTAAATTTTCTTGATGTCGGGTCACAAAAGTCTAAAAGCTAGTTCCAAAGGCATTACCTGGTCTGAACAAGTTAAATAAATTATCGTCTTTAACTATGTCTTCTTCAATGGAATAACATTATGGATAACTGATTAAAGCCATCTTTTATTATCCTAGCAAATAAGTTGTATACTTTCTTACCTACTTGTATATGAGCGCTTTCCAAGTACATATGTGCCGCTTTTCACAAATAGCTACAAAAATTTTATTATTTTCAAAAAAAAATATTTAATTAATTCTTAAAAATCTCATTATCATTATCTTTAAAAATTAACTTTCCAAAACCACCTGGAACAACTAAAACATCATAATCAAAAAAGTATTCAACATTATCTTCTGCTTAATAATTTTTTCTGCTCTTAATTCTCACCCCAAGTACACTTACCTACTTTCTCTATATGAAGTGCACCACTTTTATATCTCTAAATTCTTTGGTAACTATATTATTCCAACCAAATACATCTGTAAAACTTGCTATTTCAAATAGCTCTGCTCCCTCAAATAAAATATTTTCTTTTCTATTTTCCTTTTAATTTCTTTTTAAATATTTTTGTAGTAATTATAGATTATTCTATTTTAAATTCTAGTTGATTTCCTAGACTCATTATATATGGTCTGAAGCATAAAATATTATTTAAGGGTAGAGAGAAGTAGAGGCAGTTGAAGATGCAATAAATAATATCAATAGATTCATTCAGAAACTAAATTTATTATTGATGTTAGCAGCAGATTTAAAGTTAAAGAAAGAAAATGTTGTGGCTAGAAACCTACAAGGTAAAGAAGATGATGTTGTAGCTGATTATAGAAAATTAGAACTTATTTTTAAAATCTCTAAAGTACAACAAGGACAAACAGTGGATATACTAGGAATGTTACTATTTAAAGTGGTAAAATCTATGATGATATAGATAAATTTAAAAGCAGACTTTTTTATTACTAAAATTGACTTTACTTGAATTTGATAAAAAAAGTGATATAATGTAAAAGTCCATTGTAAAATATGTGTCTCTTTGAGCTTAATTGAATATTAATTGGTATATTATTTTGATTTATATTATATTTATTATAACATTTAGGTTTTAAATAGCACAAATTCAAAATCAGCTAAAAGGAGAATAATGGTAGCAGAAAGAAGAAATAGAGTTAGAAAATCAAGCGTTAAAACAAGGTTAAAACTGTGGCTAAAGTTTAGCTACATTAAGTGAAAGATGTTGAAGCTGCAAAGCAGCATTGTCAGTGATTACATACAAAAGAATTTGATAAGGCTGTAAGTAAAGAATTTTAAAGAAAAATACTGCTTCTAGAAGAAAGCTAGATTAGCAGCTAAGTTAATGCTTTAGTAAAATTCTCTTTAATAAATTTAACTCAAAAGCTGGAAGGGGTGCAATAACTCTTTTTTCTTGTAAAAATATAAAAGTCTAATATAATTTAAATGGAAGTATAGAATTAAAAATAATGAAAAGAAATAATATTTAAAGATAAATACTCTATGAGTTTGAAGAAATATATTTGCTTGTAAAAGAAAGAGATTGAAAATAATATTAACTGTATTAATAAAAGAAAAAAATATTACTGATAGACTTTTTACTATGATGTTATATTTAATGAGAACTCAACCTTTTTATAGTGGAAATAAAGAATTTGCAATGATGGCTGCAAAATCAAATTATGATACAAAATAGTGAGAACAATCTCAATTCAATAGAACAACAAGTAACTTTTAGAAATGCTTTGATTTTATGGAAACAGATAATATGTACAGAATAAAAATTTCTTATATAATAATTGTATTGATGGTATAAATTTTTAGAAATTTTAATGAAATAGTATTTTTACTGAGGTAATAATATGATAATTGATAATATAAAACATACTCGTTCCACACACAGAAGATTTACTGAGTATTAAATGAAGGATAGAAAGTTATACCTAGAAATGTTATTAGAAGGAGCAAGATTTTTCTAGCTTCAACTGATGCTCAAAATTTTAAGATACTCTTTATACAATAGATGATGATGTCAGTACCTTTTCTGCTGTGTCTGGGAGGGCTTTTACAGCAAGATAAAGCTACACATTTGAAGAAAGAGCCAGAGGATTTATATTAATTTCTTTGCTAGATAATACAACTCCTGATTCCAGACTTTATTTTCGATGTTGGTATAGCTTCTCAAAATATCATTTAATGAGCTGATGAGTTAGGCTATGGTAGCTTGTATTGTTATGTTCACATAATAAAGAAAAGGCCTTGAAGAAATCTTGGGACTTACCAGCAGGGTTATGACCTCAAAAGTCAGTTATTATCTTAGGAGTGAAGCGAAAGATATTATTAAAGTGATTGGATTTCAAAGATGAGGAAAGATACTAAAGTATACTTTTGTTGAAAGATGGTATACATCATGTACTCAAATTAAAATTAAGTTGATCTTATTCTTGGTAGTAATATAATGAGGCTGTTACTGGAATTAAATAATTAAGTCCCAAAGAAAAATGACACTAGAAAACAATTTTTATAATTTAGTGTCATTTTTTAATTTAAAAAAAGTATATTACATAAATTTTTAGAAATTTTCCTCAAAATTTAATATAATATACTTATGATAAAAAGCAATTAATAATAACAGATATTTTAAATCAACTAAACTTTTTACATTAATCAAGATATTGATAATGATGACCCTGTTAGGCTGCTTAGCGCCATTCTGGAGGAAATGGATTTTTCTAATTTATTGCAAGTTTTTCCTAACAAAACTAAGGTGCATCCTGTCAATATGTTTGCTGTAATCATTTTATGCTTACTCACAAGGCAAATATTCTACAGGGATATTGAATTTCTTTGTAAAAGATAGTCAAAGAGACCAAATTCCTACTGAATTCGGCTAATATTCCTACTTATTCAACTATTTCGCTTTCTTTCAAAAGCTAGTAATATCATCTATGAATTGTTTTTGTCAAATTTGTGGAAAAACTATTAAAATTAAGTGAAATCACCACAGAAACTATTTACATTGATGGAACAAGAAATTGAAGCTTATGCTAATAAATATAGCTTTGTTTGGAAGAAATCTACTTTAAAAATATAAAGAAAGACTTGAAGAAAATATCTACAACTAATTGATGAATTTAATAAATATTTTTAATAAAAGAATTAGACAATATTTTTGATATTCTTTCTTTTTAGAAGAACTTAAAAATTCATAAAAGTTTTTGGTAAAGGCAAAAGAAAAAGTAAGGAACAACTATTTTCTTGAAAAAGCACAATCCTATGTTGAAAGACTAAATAAATATACTAACTATTTAGAAATTTTAGGAGAAAGAAATAGCTTTTCAGAAAAACTGATAAAGAAGCAACTTTTATGAGAATGAAAAGAAGATTACATGCGCAATGGTCAATTATAAAACCAGGATATAATCTTTCAAATTGGAGTAATTAGTGAATATATAGTTTTCTTATGATATTTTTTTCATAATCCTTCTGATACAAAAACTTTAATTCCATTTCTTGAAAAAAATAAAAATCTCAAAATATTGAAGTTAAAAATATTGTAGCAGATGCTGGCTATGAAAGTATTTCTAATTATGAATATTTAAAAATTAATAATTATGTATCTTACATAAAACCAATATATTATGAAAAATCAAAAACTAGAAAATATAAGAAAGATTTAAATAGAGTGGAAAAATTTAGAATATAATGAAGAAGAAAATAGACTATTTAGGAAAGATGGATTAGAACTAGAATTTTTGTATTATGGAAAAGATAAAAACAATATATTTCTAGAAACCCAGAAACAGAAAAAGAAAGTCAGATATAATTATGAATTCAGAAAAATTATCAAAAAGAATCAAAAGATAATATAGAAAGTGAATTTGAAAGCAACTAAGAATGAATAGAAGTACTCAAGTAGAAGGAGCTTTTTGCAGTAATAAAAAGAAGATATGAAACTGCGCAAATTAAAAGTTAGAGGTAAAAATAGTGTTAAAAGAGAAATAGCGCTATTTTTGTATAGCATATAATTTTTAATAGATATATTTCTAAATTAAGCAAAAAAATAAAATAGGAACAGTATTGCACTCACTAAAATCTGCTTAGAAAAATAAAAAAAGTAGACTTGTATTAAATTCGTCCAAAAATAAGAATAGAAATCAAAATTAAAAAAAGATTTCTATTTTTGTAAAAGAAAAAGCTGTTACAAGCTGATGATAAAAATCATCAATTTTGCAACAGCCCCTTTTAAGTATTTATTCTTTTCTATTTTCTGTATCAATATAACACCATAACTTATAACAAATACTCCCCATATTAAGGAATAAAAGTAATTAAAAACCATATGAGAATTTTGTCTTAAAAATACTGTTATATATTTTCAAAAATTAGGTATATCTGTATAATAGTAGCTCTGCTCCAAAATCAAATTTACTTATAAGCCCCATATTCTTATACATTACTATAATTACTGATACTACTATAGAAAATATAAATAAGTACCACAAATATTTTAAAACGTTTTCAGATTTTCATAACATTTCCTTTATTAAATTTTTAAAGTTGGTATTTCGAAATTACTCCTAGAAAGAAAAGAACCCAAGCAGCTATAAAAGTAAATACTATATTTGCTAACTTGTCAACTATATAAAGAATTAAGGTTTTCCTCATGAAATTTTTCACATGATTTCTTTAAAATTAGTTCTAATCCAATACTTGTAAGTAGTACAAAAATCCAATTTTATACTGATCCAGTTGAATTAATAGAAGCTAATATTTCATACCCACAAATTTGAACCACAAAGAAACAATAAGTAAAACTGCAAAAAAATCTAATATAAACTTAGGTAACCTATAAATTTCTCCAAATTTTACTATTATTTGTTCCTTCAACATTTTTTCTTTTTTCTTTTGAAACAAAAGAATACAACCAACTACTGCAATAAATCAATAAGTATATTTTGAATGAACACACTAGGATAGCAGAAGTTTCTCCAAGCTTCCTAGAGTTGAACCTGCAACTGTTACTGCCTGTTGATCCAACCAGTCCCTCCTATTAAAGCTCCTCCTAATTCATCCATCCCAATAAGCTTTTATAATAATAGGCATAAAACCATCATTAAAACTGTAAAAATTAGAAATTGAAACTATCATAGATAAATCATCTTTTCTGCTTTACTTGCAGCTCCCGTTGCAATAGCAGCACTTGTACCACATACAGAAGTAGCAGCAGCCATAGTTATAATTAATGGTTCATTTTTCATTTCAAAACTTTTTTGCAAAGTAATACATGAATAACATAACTAGGAGTTACTGCCAAGCAGATTTCAAGTCCATATAGTCCAAAAGATTTACTATATTAGAGAATAAAACAGAAAATCCCATGATTACTAACCTGTTTTATATAATATTCTGTTTGAATAAGCTGGTTTAAACCAATTGAAATTGCACTCTATTGTATTTGCTATCAACCCAGCTAATGCAAAAGAAAGCCCATTCTAAATAACCTATTTAAAGTGTATTTCAGCACTTATAAGTCTAACAATTATAAAGATAAAACAAATAAACCAATAAAAGCCTTTACCGATATTTTTAGTATCATAACCTTTAAAATATGTCTACTATAAAAAATATTCCTAAACTAAAAAGTGAATAAGTTCAACAAAACTTTTAAAGACCAAATTTCTGTAAAACTTTTATCTTTTCTAAGTAGCAAACTTTAATGCAGTAAAGTCAAAAGATGAAGTAATAATACTTACAGATGCTATTGATATTATTATAAAACCCTATTATCATAGCTAAATAATCCTCATTTTAAGAAACTTCTCAATTTAGAAACTTTACTTGTATTTGTTGTGTGTTCATTATAGAAACTCCTTTCCTTATTAAATTTTATTGTTAGGATTTTAACATCAAACCTCGTATATTCAGTAATTTCAATGATTTTAATTCTAGTTATAAAAAATAATTTTTAATAAAATCAAGAATAAGTTCAATAGTGAAGTTCATGAAAAGTACACAACATAAAAAGAGAGGTTTTAAATAGCATCCTCTCTATTAAACTTTCATAATTTAAAATTACTGTGCTGAATATTTTCAATATCTTAAAAATTACAGAACTTTTTTAACTTTGTTCCTCATAGTTATAGCCACTAGAACTGTTATTACCTGTTATAGCTAAATCCTGCCCACTATATGTTTCATGTTCAAGAAATTATTTTTCAAACCTTTTGTTTCTGTGTTATTCTAGCCTCTATTTTTGATTTAAAAATAATTTGTTTTTATATTGAACAGTAGCTTCACTTGGATAAAACCACTGCCATCACCAATATTAGTTTCACTCAAATTATTTTTGTCTTAAAAGCAATTCTCTAGTCCATTGATAATAATGTCTCTTTCATTTCAACATGATTTCCATAGTTAGATCTTCTTGTTTTTATAGTATAGTTAAAATTTAAACATTTTTCCTCCCTAATATAATATGTATTATAAAGTTTAAAATTTCCTATGTCAAATAAAACAGGAAATTGGTTGAAATATTTTCAAGAATTTCCTGAAATTTTAATAATTTTATATTATTATCCTACTATTGGTTTTCCGCAACAAGTGGTCTTTCAACATTCATGAGGCTTTCATCATGAGGTTTCACAATTATCATTAGTTCCACAGTCACGTACGTACTTCTATTTCGAAAGTCACTGTGACGACGTCCATATGCTTCACTCTTTTTCATATTTTCACGACTTGCCATATTATCCTCACTGTATGTTTGATTGAGCACACTTCCTTCAGCTGCGTACGTTTTGTATAGTATCGTTAAACAAATATTTTGTCAACTATACTAATTTTATAAACTTTTATGCTGAGTTTTCTCATTAGTGGACTAAACTTAGTACTGACTATTTAACTTATAGTCTAAATATAATAAATGATTTTGTAGGAAGTAGTATATGAGATTAAATAGAAGATTAACATTTTCAGAAGAACTTGATAGCCCTGAGTACACATGGGTCGTCAGCTACTGCTACTTTGAGTATTACTACCTATTGGAAGTCTATGGGGATATTTTCATGGTGGTTGTGCTGCTGCCACTGGAATAAGCATTTTTATTGTCGTCTTTACTTTTTAATGTTTTTGGGCTCAACACTTTATCATGCTTTCCATGAATCACAATAGTAAACATAAAAGCAGTTTTTAGAATTTTAGATCATATCTTTATTTATGATTTGCTACTGTGCAGGTGGTTATACACCTGTTGCCTTTAGTTATAGTTGGTGGTTTGGAAAGGTATTTTAATTGTTGGTAGCCACAATGGGTGATTGTACTGTTGGAATATTATATAAATCACTGTAGCAACAAGGCTATGCCAAATTAAGTTTAACTTCTATTTAGTTATGATTTGGACAGCTATATTCTTCTTTCTACTCTTGTCAGAAGAGACTAATACTGTTTTCTGCTTGTAATGGTTACTGTTAGGTGGTGTTATGTACTCAATAGGTGCTGTTCTTTGCTCATGATTATATACTATCATATGATGTGGCATATGTATTCATTAATGTTGCTGCTACTCTACATCTGATTGGAATAGGTCCTATATAGGAATGTGTTAAAAGACATAAGCCCTTTTATTACATATGCTCTTTTCTTGCAACTTTTATAACTTCTTCTAATTTTCATTTTGAAGATTTAAATTCTTCAAATCTTCAATCATATTTTCTACTCTTTGTTCTTTTTCCCATCATTGCTTTTAAATTGGTCTCTCTCTTATAACATTATCTCATAAATCATTTTATTCTCCTTCTTATTTAAAATTAAATTTTTATTGTACTTCAAAATAAACTATTACTGATAATAGTTTCCATAAAATATAATTTTTAATTTATCTAAGTCAAAGAATAAAAGTATATGATTACAAGACAGATGTGCAATCTGCCATATAAGTGAAAACAGTTGATTACGAAGTTTAAACATATTACATCCCCCTTTACTACTTTAAGATTTTTAATCTTGACTAATTTAGTATATATTATTTCATCTAAAAAGCAATAGTAACAAAATATAATTACATTAATAATTCTTTTCATAATGTCAGGTAGTTAGTTATAACTCCATCAACTCCTAACTTTTACTAAATAAGCTAAGTCTTCCTTGTTACTGTCAAACAAAGACTTTTTAACCCTTTTTATGTAATATTTCAACATCTTCTTTTAGAAATAAGATTTATTTCTGGATGATAACTAAGAATTTTAATCCATTATTTGATAAATACTTTTCTATTTCTATAAATTCACTATCAGTTAATAATGCTAATTTTATTTTGGTTCCAATTCTTGCAATCTTTTGATTTTATCATGATGAAAGAAGAAAACAATTATATTATCAAATTTTTCTGGATATTTCTTTAAAACTTTCTAACATTTTTCTTCTATATTACTATGTTTTCTTGCTGCATCTTTTAATTTCTATATTTAACATCATATCATTTGGAAGTATATCTAAAACTTCTTCTAATAAGGGACAACCTCCCCTATGAAAATCTTTTGTATACCATTGTCCTGCATCTAAAGGATCTTATATAATCAAAAATCTAATTCATATTCAAAACCTCACCAGTTGTAGTTCTATCTACTTTCCAATCATGCATAACAATCTATCTTTTCCATCTTTTGTAAGTTGAATATCTATTTCTATACCATCAGCTTCATTTCAATAGCTTTTTAATAGCTGTCAGTATTTTCTGGTGCATAGCCTGATGCTCCTCTGTGTGCAAAAATCTTCATATAACTCATCTCCTTAATATAATTAACCAATATTTTGCATTATAAAAATCATACAATTTTATAGTTTAATATCTATATAGTATCAGTTATAGTCCTTCATTGTCAATTTTCAACTATTCTTTGTTCTAAAATAAAAGGAGCTTTAAAAGGCTCCTCTTTACTAATCATCATATTTTACTCAAATTGTTTTTGTTATTATTTGAGTTAATCTTGTTCATCAAATATACCTCAGAATAATTCCCCAGATGCTTTATAAGTCACCATAGTTTTCATCCATCATTTGATAGCTTTTCTTAGATTTGATAACTAGAATGTCTTGATAAAAGTCATTATATAGTCCATAAAGAATCTTCCAAAAGTTTCATATTTCTTATAAAACTGATTGAGGTCCTAGATAAACTGTTTTTCCTTTATCTTTTAAAAGTGGATCTTATTGCAAATAGGTTATTCCCTTCTTTTGCAAGTTTTGAGCTTCCCAACCACTTTCTAATGAAGCCTGTCCTAGATAAATGATGTTGGTGGAACCACCATTTTATGAACTAAATCTGTCTTTTTGATCTACTTTTTCAACCTTGTACTTTAGTAAACATTTCATTTAAAAATAATTTTTCTTCCTCAGTTAAAATTTCTTTTTCTATTAAACTTATTACATATTGCTTATCAGCTTTCACTTTAGTCTCTTATTTTTCTATGGTAGGAATAAGTGTATCAATAAAAATTTGTCTTTTTAGACTTACCTTTTACCTTAGCAAAATCTTTTTGCTTGGGTAGTCACACCAGTATTTGTATCTTGATTCAGGACTTCTGTACCATCAGAATAAGAAAGAAAATGACAAGCATAAAAACAATTGCTAGTAAATATTTCTTCATATATCCTCCTATCTACCATGTATATTTTTACTATTTTATAAAATACTGATGTATTATACCACAAAATTTTAAAATTTTACAAATCTACTATATACCAATATAAAAACTATCTGATTTTCAGTATTTTTCTTTTGATACCAATTCTCAGAATTATTTATAATTTCATTTATAAAAATATTTACATCATCAGATGGTAAATCTTTTTCTATAACTTATATCATTTGTTTTTATAAAGATGAACATTATCTATTCCTTTGTACTATTCCCATCTGCTTTTTTCCCAGTATCTAATGTCTTATATGGTTCTCCATTTATACTATATTTAATTCCTGTTGACGAATTATTTTCTATTAAAATATCATGCTCTTTTCCAGTTATAAAAAGAATTACAGAAATCACAACAAGAATTAAAACTATAATAGTTACTTAATATCATTTCTCACCTCACTTTTTAAAAATCCTATTGCTTTTTCTCTTTCTCTTTCTTTTCTTTCTTTTCTTCTCCATTCATAAAGTGAGTAAGAACAAGGCTATAATTCCATAAGAAATAAATACTCTAAAATATTCTCCTATTTGTGCAGAACCCATTAATTCTTTTTCCTGCTCTTGGAGCAACAACAAACATTGTATGGAATAAAATAACTCCACTTATTGCATTAGGTATAGTAGCTCTTGCAACTGAGGCTCCTCTATTAATAGGGCAGCAACTAGAGAACATTCCCATTTGTTCATGTGAATTGTATGTATTTATTGTTCCTAAATTTTGAAGATAAATTACTTGTCCAATTCCTGCTAAAAACAGTTGAAATAACTATTGCATGATTCTAACTTTATTTCTACTTCTATACCAGCTGATTTTTGATACTCCATATCTTGTCCAACTGCTCTCATATCTTGTCCTAATTTAGTTTTTCTAAACCAGATAACAAAGAAACATAGTGCAACTATAAAAAGTATTGTAAGAACTAGGTATCTCATAACCCAATATTTTTAAAGGTATGCATTATCTATTGATTTTGCAACTTCTGTTAAATCCACAGTATTTTTATTCCTCTACCAGAAGATAATAAAAAGAGTTTTATCTTTTAACAGGAAAAATTTTTCCCATTGAGTATAGAACTACAAGTTGATAAAGCTCCATTTATGAAATATCCTAAAATCATTGAAGTTATCATTTCTTTTCCTTTTGCTCTATTTAATATTACTCCACCTATATATCCAAGTAAAATAGAGAATGGAGATTGAAAGTATCATTGCAAAGGAATATTCCTTGTAAAACCCATAATATGCCAGTTAGTTATAAGAGTTAAGGCAAGTTGTCCTCCATAGCTCCTAAAACTATACCAAAATTTAATCCCATTCCTGCTACTATTGGTATTAATAATGACATTATTAAGAATAAATTTCTGATACTTCTTTGTACTCATTTCACGAATTAAATAATCTCCACTTAAACCAGAAAGAGGAACATTATAGCTACCATAATAAGTATAAGTATTGGAACACTATTATTTAATATTCTTTATCTTTATTATTATCCACGACTTCCACCTTTCCTTTCTAGTTAAAGCATTATAAAATCATTCCATTAGAAACAATTACTTTCATTGTCTCTGCATATCTGTTTTTATAAGTGCATTAACAACTGTTGGAGTCATAGTTAATATTCCTTGAATAGAAAGTTCCTATCATAATATGCCAAAATTGTTACCTATTAACAGAAGCTCCTCCAATTAAGATATAGCTGCTATTGCAGGAAAGCTATATTAAATGGTGCTAGCAAATAAAGTTGGATGCAAACCAAAAACTTTGTTGATATACTATTATTCCTATTGCTGCAATTACAGTTGAGATTATAACAGATTGTTTTCTACTTTTATCTGCATCAATACCTGTTGCTTGTGCAAATTTTTCATTTTTCTACAGCACTCATAGAAAGTCCTGATCTTTGTTCTGATAGCCACATTAAAAATGCTAATAGTAGGAAAAATATTATCTCTCCAACTGGTATAGCTATGATATTTTTCCCAAAAGACATTATTTAAAACACCTTTCCAATAACTCTCAACACTTATTGTTGTTCTAAGTCCTGAACCTCCATAAGCCCAAATCATATCTGCTTTTCTAAATGGAAGAACTATCCACATAATACACATAAAAGCAACTGATGAGAAACCATATATGTAGCTATCATCATTTCTCCACCTTTTACTCTGTTTAGTATTACTCCATAAGCTCAAACCAAAAATAAAAGCAAATACTATTGCTAAAATTATTGCTAAAACAAAACCTACAAATCCTGTAAAGCCTAATTCTATACTAAGAAGTGAACCTAAAAAGTCCTGCCTCAATTCCAAGAGGCATACCAAAAGTTAAGTCCTGCACCTGATTCTCATCATAGGCATAAGGATAGAACTAAAATTGCATTCATACCAAATCTTATAATTGTATCTGATAAAGCTGTTGTTATAGGAATACCCACGAAAAGGAGCAATTATATAGTTGATATTAAAAATATTAAGATTATTAATCTTGTAAACCAAATTTCTAACATACTATTCTCCTCCTTTATTCCTGACATCAATTTTCCAAAATCAGTATACTTGCTGTTGCTGGTAAAATTCCTGCAACCTTACCTTCATTTATTATCGCAATTTCATCACAGATACTTCTTTAATTCTTCAATTTCAGATGAAGTTACAACTATTGTTGTATTTCTTTCTCTATTATATCTCTTTTAATGTTTCCAAAACTCAATTGTTTAGCTCCAACATCTATACCTCTTGTTGGTTCAGAAACAAATAATAAATCTAGGTTCCATAGTGAAAGCTCTTTGCCATACAAACTTTTGTTGGTTCTCCACTAATTCTGCAACCTTTTTGTTTTTCACCTCATACTTTTTATTTCTAATTTTTCTATATATTTTAGCATTATCTGTAACAGCCTTATCATCTATTACATTTATAAGTCCTAAATATTTCTTTAAGAATAGACCTTTTTATTTCCATAGCAGGAAAAAGCAATATTTCTTTCTATACTTTCATCAAGTAATAAAACCTACACCTTTTTCTATCTTCTGAAACAAAATATTCCTTTTTCTAGTGGATATGTTGGTTTATTTAAAGACTAAATCTTCAGCCTTTGTATTTTACATTTCCTCTTTGATTTTAAAAAGTCCCATTACTCCATTAGCTACTGCTATTTTACCTTGTCCCGCCATACCACCTAGACCAAGAATTTCTCCTTTTTAATATCTAAGTCTAGTCCTTTTCTAGCATTTCTCCTGGCATATCAACCCATAAATCTTTTATTTCCATAAGGTTTCGCTTTTAGAGTTATCTATATTTTTTCCTTCAGATGATGAACCTACCTTTTCTTCCTATCATCCACTCTGTAATTTCATTTACATTGAGTAGATTTTGTAGGGACTGTATTTATAAGTTGACCATCTCTTAAAACTGTTACCTCTATCAGAAACCGCCATTATTTCATTAAGTCTGTGTTATAAATATTATAGTTATACCCTTTATTGAAAGTTTTTCATTGTTTCTAGTAAAAATTTGTGCTTCATCTTCTGTTAGAACAGCTGTTGGTTCATCTAAAACTAAAAGTTTTGTATGTTCTCTTTCAATTTCACGAGCACTTCTGTGAAATTGTTTATAGGCAACTGCCATTTCATTTATCTGTTCTTGCCCTGTTAAAATCTACTCCTAATTTTGAAATAGCTTCTTGTGCTCTTTTACTATTATCTTTTTGGTCTATTTTACTTATTCCTTCTCCAAAAAGATGTGTCATCAATTATTTTTGTTGACTCTCTATTTTAAAACAATATTCTCACTAACTTTTAAAACCTGGGATTAATGAAAATTCTTGGTGAACCATTCCTATACCTGCATTTAAAGAGCATCAAATGGAGATGCAAAAATTTACTTCTTTCCCATCAAAAAGAAATCTTTTCCATTATATCCACCTGTTTCTCTTATTACATCCATACCAAATATAATTTTCATTAAAGTAGATTTACCTGCCCCATTTTCCCCAACAAGTCCAAGAATTTCTCCAGCCTTTAATTCTAAATTGATATCTTTTAGTACTGTATTATCACCAAATGATTTAGAGAGTTTTCAATTTTTAATATCGTATCCGACATCCACTTTCCCCTTATTTTTCTACATTATCTATTTTTATAAAGAGGAGCTGGTGCATAAAAGCTCCAGCCCCCACTATCCTACTATCTTAATTTTTTATTTATTATTTATTTTCCAATTTTTCCATATTTTTCTGGAACTTCAACAGAAGTTACTCCCATATATCCTTTTTCCAAAAATATATGTATCTTGATATACAAAGAATGAATTGTAATTTTCTACACCATTATTATCTTTTCATTAAACTTCCATTCCATTTTAGAACCAGTGTGTTACTGTATCAAGAAGCTAAAACTTTATCTAATGTGAAAATCTCTATCTCCAGCTTCCAATAGATTTAACTGCTAAATCTGTAAGTCCTTCTATACCAGAGAAATTATATGAATAAGCCCATGTTCCCATTCTTCCAGAACCACCAGCAGCTTAACAGCTCCAACTTTTCTAATATTTTTGGCCAATTTCCTTTTCATCATCAGTAAATTCTATTCCTAATGCTCTAGATATCCCATTGTTGGAGATAGTAAATCTAGCTTCTATAAAATATCCACCATGAGCAGCTATTTGTTTTTTAATAAAGGTTCTAGTTTTAGAGCATCATTTGTTGCAAAAGAATGCTATATCTTACCATATTTTGCTATCCAGTTTGGTACTTGTTCTAATATAAATTGTTGTGCTCTGGAACTCCAACATCACTTACTGGGTCTGGAGCTGACATTTCTCAATATATTCCATTCCTAAATCTTTGAGCTGTTTGTTCCATTATCGCTCTTCTTCTTGAAATTGTTTCCTATAGCTTAAAGATGTCTAGGGAAAGAAATATGCATAAACTTAGTTGCTCCCTAAATCATGAGCTGTTTTTACTATTAAATATCCTCTTGCAACTGAGTCTGAGTTTACAACTACATCTGCCACTGTACTTACTTGTACTGGATCTTCGTGAGTATTGTTTACAAATAATAAAATATCAGGTCTTTTTCTCTTATAGCTTTAAAAAGCAGGATAAGTTCTCGTATTTCTTCAGCTACTACAATAGCTTTCATTTCTGGGTCATCAGCAAGAGAAACCATTTGAGAAATTGTTGTTTCTTGTTCTTGCATAAAGTTATCTGGAACAGTTACTATTGTAATTTTTCCACCTTCATTATAAACTCATATGCAACTGCTTTGCCCACGTGAAAATTATCTTCTGATTGTGAAACTGATGTAGTTACGAATTCATATGATAATTTTGTGTTGCCTCTGTTGTTGCACCTTGTTGTTGTGCATTAGCATCTTCAGTAGGTGCTTCCTTTTTCCACAAGCAACTGCAACTACTAGCATAAATACTGCTAATAGACTAAATAAAATTTTTCATTTCTCATATACCTCCTCCTAATAATAAAAACTGTTCTTTTTGTATACCAGTTCAATTTGTTTGTGTTATTATATATCCAAACAATACATAAGTCAATCTCTTTTATAATATTTATATTTTATTGTCATTGAAGAGAATATGGACTAGTCAGAAAAGTATTTAATTTTTATACAATTTTATATATAAAACAAACTCTTTCTTTTATTCTGTAATTATAATTTTCTTTGTATAAACTCCAACTCATAATAATAAAATATTATATTAAATTTTTAAAGATAAAATCTCATAACCCTATTACGACATTACTCACATCCTCATTCTTGAGTAAATTTATTGATTTATTAAAATTTTGTTGACAAATGTATTTATAAATCATATAATTACGTACCTCATATACCGTTGAGTATAATCATAAAGAGTTACAGGTTATGTAGCCATTACAGTTGGAGGGCTAGGCACACTAGTTTTTAGTAACTAGTTTCCAAAGTTTTATGTTTCTTAGTGAAGTAATATATGATCACTGAGGAATATAAAAGTAGACTTTACGTCTCACTACTAAAATTTTTAATATTTTTGTTTTCTTTTTATGGAACTACTGCAAAGATAACATGTTACAAAATAATATTTAAACCTATCTCCATGTTCTACTGTATCATCAGCTAAGATCATTCTTTTATTCTCATTATTACATCAAAATTTATAGTAGCATAAAGACATCTTCCATGGGTTCTATTAACTTCAAACCCATCTTTATTCTTTGATCTTTAAGATTATGTAGTCGAATAACTCTCTGAAAAATATTTTAATGCTAGTTAATCTAAATGGACAACCATCATTACGCTCAATTGTTTCTCTATAATCTGGGGAAAAATTCTAGTATACAATCTCTATCACAATCATAATCTGTGTCTCACAGGGTAGCGATCATACTCTGATGCTCACTTTCATCTTTATCTCTACTTACTATATGATCTTTGATTTTATTCTTATATTCAATATATTTTGAGAAAATTGTATATGAGCATTACATGGAGAAGTTTAAACATCATAAAAATTCTATTCTATCATCAAACGTCTAATTCTTTAAATAATTTGTTCCTTCTTCTAAAGCTTCTACAACCAGAATAATTATTAATATTAAAATAGGTAAATCTTTATTATTCACTATCATCACCACTTTGCAAATTAAAATTTAAAAAGTGTTATTCGCTCTATATTTTATTTTTCTCATAATTTTCTTCTTTATTAGAATCTAGCATACCTATTTCTTTCATAGTCAACAACTTACTGGATTATCTCGTTATCTTATGAGTTAAAATAATATGAAAATCATCTCTATCGCTAAATCGAAATCTGCATAGATTCGATTCTTTCGAGATTAACTTGATAAATTCCAATATATTTTCTTAAAATATTACGTTTCATCTCTATTTGATTAGAAATTTTGTAAGGTTCTGGAGTCTTTTGCCACCTTTGTATCTTTTATATCAACACTTTGTTCAATGATTTTTCTTTAGTGAGTGAAGAATTTATAAAAATAGAAGAATTTAATAAGAAATATTACACTTTTGTGTACCATTTCATCATGGGTTTGATTATACAAAGTATGATTTATATATTTCTTATTATGTATTATTAAGACTCCTATTTTATTTTATCTTTATTTATAATCAATTTTAATATTTCCTCATATAATGGCATGAAACTTTTGTCCATTTGATTTTGCAAGATACTGTGTTTAAATTATACTTTTCTTTTAATATCTCTCTATATTTAAAATATCTATCTAAACATAGTATTCCTCCCAAAACCATAATATTAGATTTATCATGCTTCAAATAGCAACTTTCATCTCACAATAAATAAAGTCTCATTATAATCTTTCCTCGAGTCTCATTACATTTTAATTTATTAGTATAATAAATGTTCAGTCAAAAATATATTAACATACACATACTTGATATAATGTTTATAATCTATAGTATATATGCAAATAAAATATCTTATATTCATTTAAAATACTTGAGGTTTAAAAGAAAAATGAAAAACTTTTTTATCAAAAGAGTTTAAATGGTATGGCTTTTGGGTTTATTTTCATCACTTGATAGTTGGGCTTATTTTTAAAAGCAGATTGGAACTCTTTTTAATATAGAGTTTTTAACATATTTAGGAGGATTTTTCACAACTTTTAATGGGAGCTGGAATAGGAGTTGGAGTTGCTTATGCTCTTAGAATCTCATGTCTTAATCCTAATAGCTTCTGCTATAACAGGAATGTATGGTGCAGGTAGTATCAACTTTTGTAGATGGATGCTATTTTTAAAAAGTTGGAGAACCAATGGGGAGCTTATTTTCTCAGTTATCTTTGGTCTACTTATTTCTAAAAGAATAGCAGGAAAAACAAAAGTTTGATATAATACTTTTACCCTATGACTACTATAATTTTTTGGTTGCTTTACTTGGAAAATTCTTTGCTCCATATATTTCAGCTGTTATCTGAAATTGGAGTTATTGTTAAATAAGACAACAGAACTTAGACCTATTTTAATGGGACTTACTATGTCTGTTATTATGGGAATAATCTTAACATTACCAATAAGTTCTGCTGCAATAGGAATATCTTTAGGATTAGTGGGACTTGCAGCTGGAGCATCTTTTTAACTGGTTGTTGTTGTCAAATGATAGGTTTTGCTGTGATGTCTTATGATGATAATGATTTAGGGAACTGTATTTTCAATAGGTTTTTGGTACTTCTATGATACAAATTCTAAAATATAATTAAAAATCCTATGATATGGATACCACCAATAGTTTCAAGTGCTATTTTAGGTGTGCTTTCTACAACTGTTTTTAAATTATCCTCAAACAGTATTGCTTCTGGTATGGGAACAAGTGGACTTGTTGGACAAATTGCTTCATTCTCTGTAAATGGAATGTCTTGTTACCAACTATGATAATTTACATTTCATATTGCCAGCAATTTCTAACTTTTATTATTTATAAAAATATTAAAGAAAAAGGCTATATAAAAGTAGGAGATTTAAAAATATAAGATAAACTTTAAAAAACTGTCATAAATCAATAATAAAAATTGAACTGTACTTTAAAATCTTAGACATAAGATTGGAGGTACAGTTTTTGAGTAAATTAATAAGAGAAGATAGAATAATTTCTGCATTATCTGAAACTTTTATATTTCTGATAAATTTTTCCAATTCTCTTCTTTTATTTCTTTTTGCACTACTACTCTTTCCATCTCCAAAGCCTTTCCAAAAGTCATTATTTCTAATTTCTTTAGGAAAAATTTTCCAAAGTAATTAAAGCCTCTTGAGCATTATTATTCAATTTTTAACCAATTTAGAAATTCAAAAATAACCAGAAAACTGATAACTAATATCTGAGATTATTCCAACCTTTTCAGAAGAAGCTTTTTATTAAATTCCAGTACTTTTATTAGATTTATTGCTTCTTTAGGATCATCACTATAATTTACTAAAAATAAATTTGTTTCTTCCTTTTTTTATTAAATTTGCTGCATTCCATAAACTAAGAAATTTATGATAATTTTGTAAATATCTATTAGGATGAGCTGTTAAGTTAGTTGTAAATGAACTATCCCTTTTTAAAAATTCAATAACTATATTTTTCTGAACTTTCAAATAAGTCAAAATCAAAAACCATAGGTATTTTTCACCATTTAGAATATTTTGAACTAGCATTAATCCATTATCATCATTGAAAAAAATCTACATTTTTAAATTCATTTTTCTTTTATAAATTTCTTGTAATATTTTTGAACATATGGATCCCCTAAATTTGAAGTTGCTGAACCTAGAGGTTTACTATTTATTGATGAAACACAAATATTTTGAGCAATTATCTATAAACCACTCCTTAAATTCATCTTTTATTCATTTTATATGTTGTTTTCCAATACAATATATATCTTTATCTATATTATATTGAATTAAGTAAAAATTATCTTTAAAAGGTTTCACTCAAATAATCAATTTTAAATCTCATAAATTTATGGTTATTTCCATCTTTATTTAATCTTTTATCAGAAATATCAATAAATTCATATGCAATTAAAGTATTATCAATAAATTGTAATCTATCAATTGGAAAAGCAATACAATCCTCCTTCCTGTACAATATATTATTTATAATTATTTTTCATATTTTTCTTAAATTTCAAAAATTCTTTATCCAATATCTTATATCTATTTCTACCTATTCTTTCTAACTTTTTCATCTTTTACTAAATCACTTAAAACTCTTGAAAGAGAAGGTCTTTCTACTCCAAAAATACTCTGCTAATGCTCCTAAATTTTGTATAGAGAATAAATTCACCTGATTTTTCTATTGACATAATCACAGAATTTTTTCTTTATAGTTTTATTATTAAAACTATTCCAGATCTTTAGTTGTTAAAAGTTGAGTTTTATTTGAAACTTCATTTAAGAAATTTCTCTAAAATTTTGTTTCTTTGTGAAAATAATATTTTTAAAAAAATTCTTTTCTTTCTATAAAGTATCTTCTGCTTTTCATCCTTTGCTATTTAAATCAACAGGGAAAACTAGTTTTTCTTTACCAAATATAAAGGCTGAAGCTATTACATCACTTTTGAACTAATTCTTCAATTTTTATGACATTTGCCCTTCTTCTGTAAGCATTTCAGTAGTCAGAGTATCCCTTTTAAAATTATATATAAGTCCTTTTACTTCATCACCTCTAAAAGCTATTGACTCATTTGAGAATATTTTTTATTTCATATTTAGTTTCTTTCTAAAATATTTTCTTTATGGTTTTTCATCTATACCATTAAAAGACAACTGTTTCTTTTTAAAAGCTTTCTAGCATATTATCCACTCTATTCAATATTAGCAAAATCTATTTCTAACTTTTCTATATCTAGCTCAAATCTGTCTATATTTTACTCCTGCTGCATCCAACATTTTTCTTTTGAGGCTCTATTAGAATCTGTATTTGTCATATTTATCTGATAGATATACAATTTCTTTTATACCACTTTGAATAATTGCCTTAGTGCATTCATGACAAGGAAATAAAGTGCTACATAAATAATACAATCTTTTAAAGACTTTATACTATTTAATATAGCATTTAATTCTGCATGAGCAAACATAAGGATATTTTGTATTTAAAAATTCTCCCATCTCTTTCCCAAGGAAAATTCTTTATCATCACAGCCTTTTGGTAAACCATTATAGCCCACACCAACTATTCTCTTTATCTTCATTTACTATACAAGCTCCAACTTGAGTATTAGGATCTTTACTTCTATTGAAGACAAAATTGCTATCCCCATAAAAGTAACTATCCCAATCTATATAATTTTCTCTCATATTATCACCTTTATATATATATTAATGATAACATTTTATCTTCTTTTTATGGCAACTATAAGTTAATTAATAAAGTTCAATAGCTATTAATATTTTCTTTTCTATTAATTTGATAATCTAAAATGAGTTTACTCATAAAAACTGCACTTATAGCTTAATAACTAAAAATTAAGTGCAGTCTCTATTTTTATTTTTCTAATGATTTTTCAAAAGCATCATTGAATGTGGACATCTGAAAATATCTCCTTTAAAAACTCAATATTTTCTTCATTAATGATTGAACTTTCAAGCCTTACTGTATGTTTTATACTAACTGAATTTTCTTTATCTCTCCTCAAAAAAATTTCATGTCCAAAATGTATACTTCCAGGAGTATCAGTTTTATCCCAAAAATTCTTTATTCTCTTTGACAGAAGTTAAAACATATTCTAGAGGAGGCATATTTTTCTAATTCCATTAATCCTTTACTTCCTGTTTTAAATTTCCATTTAATTTTATGTCTTTTTAAATCTTCTTCCCAAATATACCATTTGTTAATATCAGCATAATATTCCCAAACTTTTTTTCCTTTTTAGCATTAATTTTGATTTTAAAACCAAATTCCATATTTTCTCCTCCTAAAAATTATAAGTTTATATATTATAAGTATACTTATAATATTTTTAAAAGTCAATCTTTTTATAAGACTATTTGCATAAAAATGAAAAAGTACTATAAAAATAAATATAAAAGTATTTTACTCTGAGGAGGATTGATTTATTTTGTTCCCATCTAAATATAAAGATAATTCTGAAAAATTCTACTGGCTTATTGTTTATGAGAGTTTTCAATAAATGGCATTCCATTATAAAAAGAACTAAAAATTAGATATTACTCAACCACACACTGTTGTTTTTAACTTCTCTTGCATATCTTTGCAAAAAGAGGATGAGTTACTCAAATTATGCTTTTCAAAAATATCTGGTATTGATGTTATGACTATTTCACAACAATAAATTTACTTGAAAAATGGTTTTTATAGAAAGAAAGCAACATTCTAAAGGATACAAGAGCAAATTCTGTAACTTTCAAAAAGCAAAAATATTTTTAGAAAAAGGCTGTTCCCACTTGTTGAAAAACATTGATGACAATTTTTAATATACTAGCTGAAAAAGAACAACTTTTTAGAGAACTTTTATTATAAGATCGTTATTTTATCTATTAATAAAAACTTAAAGTCTTAAAATCAGTTGAAATAATAATCATTAAATGTTATATTTTAGATATAATGTTTAAAATTAAATTATTAGGAGGAATTTTATGAGTTTTCAATGTGTGAATATGATAGCTATGATAAATATGTACTGTCTAGCTACTTCTGGAAAAGAGTTGTACTACCAGATTATTTAGATAAAGAAAGCAAAAAGCTTGCTGAAAACAGTTATCAGAAAAATAAATCTTACTCAAAGAGCTTCTGAAAATCTCTATGACACTTGTAAGCAAGAAAAAGTTATAGATTTTATTATTGTAGGTTTAGGGCGAAAAGATAAAAATTAGATGCTAAAAATATAAGACAATATCTTTTTGATGGTTTTAAAAATATTACTGGAAAAGCTTTTTGTAAGTTTTTGATGATAAAGACTTAGATAATATGGATGTTGTTGCAGAAGTAGTTGAACATATAAACTATAAATTTGATAAATATTTTTACAAAGAAAAAGAAGAATCTTAGAAGTACTACTTTAACTGATAAAAAGTACCAAAATTAATCGAAGGATATGAACTTGCTAAAAATTTCTAACATTGTTAAAGATTTAGTAAATGAACAAGCTGAAGTATTAAACTCCAAAAAGAACTTTAGCTGATAGAGCAGCTAAATTAGAAAAGAATTTGGTTTTGAAGTTGAAATATTAGATGAAAAGAAAGCTCAAAAATTAGGAATGACTGCTATATCTTGCTGTTGCAAGAGCTGCTCATCACAGACCTTATGTTATTGTAATGAGATATAAAGGAGATGCTAAATCTAAATATACTTATGGACTTGTAGGAAAAGGGCTTTACTTATGACAGGAGGATTATCTTTAAAACCTACTGAAAGTATGCTTACTATGAGATGTGATATGGGTGGAGCAGCAACTCATGATAGGAGCTATGTGCTCTAGTGCTAAAGATGAAACTTAAAAAGAATGTAACTTGTGTTGTAGCTAGCTTTAGAAAAATTCAATAGACCATAATGCTTACAGACCTGGAGATATCTTTAATCTGCTATGAATGGAAAAACAATAGAAGTTACTAATACAGATGCTGAAGGAAGATTAACTTTAGCTGATGCTTTAACTTATATAGTTAGAAAAGAAAAAGTTAATGAAGTTATAGATGCTGCTACTTTAACAGGAGCTGTTATGGTTGCTCTTGGTGAAGATGTTACAGGAGTATTTACTAATGATGATAAAATGGCAAGAAAAATTATAGATTCTTCTGAAAAATTGGAATGAATATTTCTGGCAAATGCCTATGTTTGATATATTTAAGAAAAAAACTTAAAAATCTTCTTATGCTGATATGCAAAAATACTGGTGTAAGATGGGTGGTTCTACAAATGCTGCTAAATTTTAGAAGAATTTATAGATGATACAAAATGGGTACATTTAGATATAGCTGGTACTGCTTGGGCAAGTGGAGCTAATCCTTATTGTCTAAAAAGGTGCAACAGGACAAGTATTTAGAACTGTTTACTCTTATATAAAAGATAGTAAAAACTAAATTTATTTCTATGATATAATTAAGGTAACAAAATTTTTGTTACCTTTTTATTATTAAAATAATGTGAGATGATATGGAAAAATTAAAACTATAAAAGAATGTAAAATAGAATTTTGAAGAAAAGAAATCAAAATTTATTGGCTATGTAAAACCTGTATTTTCAAAAGAAGAAGCAGAAGATTATATAAAATATATTAAAAATCTTCATTCAGATGCAACTCATAACTGTTCAGCCTATAAAATAATAATAATGGTTTAGAATTTTAAAGTTGATGATGATGGAGAACTAAGTGGGACAGCTGGTAAACCTATGGGCGATATTATTAACTATATGGAAGTAACCAATTGAGTTGTAATCGCTACCAGATTTTTGGTGGAATAAAATTGGGGCTGGAGGCTTAGTATAGAAATTATGCTAAGACTGCTAAACTTGCATATAACTGAAGCTGAAATTATTGATTTTTATTGATAAAAATAGATTTAATTTTTGAAACTCCTTATGAGAGATTAAGTGAAGTTGAAAAATTATTAAAAGATTATGAAGCTGAAGTTATTGATAAATCATTTTTAGAAAAATAATTTTTAAAGTTAGAATAAATAAAGATTTTTATGACAATTTAGAAAATTATCCATTTATTAATTTATTAGATATTTAAAGTAAAAAGAAGGGCTGTTGCAAATTGATGATTTTTATCATCAGCCTGTAACAGCTTTTTCTACATGAAATCTTTTTAATTTGATTTCTATTCTTATTTTTGGACGAATTTAATCACAAGTCTACTTTTTATCTAAGCAGATTTTAGTAGTGCAATACTGTTCCTATTTTTATTTTTGCTTAATTTGAAATATATCTATTAAAAATTATATGCTATACAAAAATAGCGCTATTTCTCTTTTAACACTATTTTACCTCTAACTTTTAATTTGGCAGTTTCATATCTTCTTTTATTACTGCAAAAGCTCCTTCTGCGAATACTTATTCATTCTTAGTTGCTTTCCAAATTACTTTCTATATTATCTTTTGATTCTTTTTGATAATTTTCTGAATTCATAATTATATCTGACTTTCTTTTCTGTTTCTGGCTTTCTTGAAATATATTGTATCTTTTCCATAATACAAAATTCTAGTTCTAATCCATCTTTTCCTAAATAGTCTATTTTCTTCTTCATTATATTCTAAATTTTCCACTCTATTTAAATCTTTCTTATATCTAGTTTTTGATTTTTCTAATATATTGGTTTTATGTAAGATACATAATTATTAATTTTTAAATATTCATAATTAGAAAGACTTTCACAGCAGCATCTGCTAAATATTTTTAACTCAATATTTTGAGATTTTTTATTTTTTCAAATGGAATTCAAAGTTTTGCACGTAGCAGAAGGTGAAAATATCATAAGAAAACTATATTCACTTAATTACCCAATTTGAAAATTATATCCAGTTTTAATTCGACCATTGCGCATGTAATCCTTTTCATAAAAGCTGTTTCTTTATCGTTTTGAAAAGTCATTTTCCTAAAATTTCTAAATAGTTAGTATATTTATTTAGTCTTTCAGTATAGACGTGCTTTTTCAAGAAATAGTTGTTCCTTACTTTTTCTTTTGCCTCACCAAAAAACTTTATGAATTTGCTTTCAAAAAAAAGAATACTGCAAAATATTTGTTCTGAATCTTCTTTATTAAAAGCTCCATAATCACCACCAGCTTGTAAATATTTTCTCTTCAAGTCTTTCTTTATATTTTAAAGTGATTTCTTCCCAAACAAAAGTCATATTTATTAGCATAAGTTTCCTAATTCTTGTTCCATCAATGTAAATAGTTTCTGTGGTGATTTTCACCCTAATTTTGGGCTGTTTTTCCACAAATTGACAAAACAATCCATAGATGATATTGTCAGCTTTTGAAAGAAAGCGCGAAATAGTTGAAGTAGAGTATTAGGTAATCTAGTAAAAACGTTCTTTGACTGTCTCATAAAGAAATTCCTAATATCCCTTTGTAGAATATTTATCTTTGTGAGTAAGTACAAATGATTACAGCAAACATATTGACAGGATGTACCTTAGTTTTGTTTTAGGAAAACTTGGCCAAATTAGAAAATCCATTTCTCCAGAATGCTTTGAAGCAGCCTAACAGGGTCATCAATATCAATATCTTGATTTAAAGTAAAAAGTTTAGGTTGAAAAAAAAATTAAAAGGTCTCAAGTACATTAATTGTTTAATATATATATTATAATAAATTTTATGAAAATTTCTAAAAAATTTAGGTAATATATTTTTTAAATTAAAATGACACCTTTCAAATTACAAAAAAATTGTTTAGTGTCATTTTCTTGGGACTTAATTATTTAATTTGCAACAGCCCCTTCTTTTACTTATCAATTCTGTAAATATTTCTCACCCTTCCGCAAAATTTTCTTCAGAAAAACTATAATATTTTCTCATTTAATTTCTTGTTGTAAACCCTGCCCTGTTAACTTTCCCAAAAACTTCCATCATAGATATATGAACTTCCCACAAGAGGGACTTCTTTAAAATAGCAACCAGCTTTGTTTTCTCTCCAATACTAAGTTTTGCACCATCTAAAATCTTCGTTAGACTTCACTCATCTTTACTTATAACCCTACCTTTCTTTTAATTCTCTGATGGTGTCTTGAATAGTGCCTGCAAACATTCTGTGACAAGTTCCTACAATATCCATATATATTTTCTAGTAATAAGTTACAAGTTCTGGTAAAGATTATTTCACCAGAATATTTTTGCCATTATCTCCTAATAAACAAGCAATTCATTAGGATTTTAATTCTTTTCTTTTTCAGCATAGTTCCCTTACATCTATTATACTTAATCCTTCTAACTCATCCCACCCAATTTTAAAAGAAATTTTGAAACAGTTCTATGTTCATCTTTTTCAATTACTTCAACTTTTTCCCTTTAGAAGCATATTGAACGATCTTCAAGCCAAGCTCTTCTTTGTTTTCCATAAAATATAGGTGGCAGTAATTTAATTTAAACACGAAAATGAACGATATTTATTTGAGAATTTAAATCTATATGGAGATTCAACTAATTTAGTCAAAATCTATTGCTATAAGTGTTTCACTGCTATTTTGGGTCAGAGTATGAGACGGTCCAGGAGAAACTACTCAAAAACAGCCTGCACAATTATTTTCTAATAGTTTTCAATAATTTCTTACTCATCTTCACCTTATTCCAAATATCTTGAAAAATATCTATACTTTCCAGTTACAGACTTTGAAGTAAGCACAACTCATTATTTAGCAACAGAGCCTCCAAGAAACCATTGAATTTTTTAAAACCTAATTGATACAAAGCATATTTATTCAAATAACCTAAATTTACATGTCTTTCCCCAAAAATTAAAAATTATTATAACTCTGATTTTAACTTCTCCACTGTCTTATCAACAAATAGCCCTCTTAGCCTCTTTATTGAAACAATCCATTCCATTTTTCCTTATTAAATGCCTTCATTGAAATTCAATGAAATTGCCATAGCTCACATTCTCTTAACAGTAATAAACTATGTCCTATCATTTCATTGATAAGTTCATTTGCAGTATTAAATTCAACTTTTCTACAGCACCTGACATTGGTAGTTTTAAACCCTTTATTATGACAGAGTTTTATACCAGTCTTTTTAATTTTTCCTTCATTATCAATAGTTAAAACTCTTTAATTCTCCCACCAAACTCTACTCTATCTTCAAGGCAATAGAAATTGTCCATCATTTACACCTCTATGTCCATGAACTTGTATGAAACCTTGGCATAACCTTTTCTTTATGTTTTCAGAATAGATTCTCACCTCATTTCGTTTCATATTTTCCAACTCCATGTATCATTTTCTTTAGCTGAAACTAAGCTAAATTTGGAACAAGTGCGTAAACCTCCATATGTACATAAAATTTTTACCTCGAATTCAAAAGGCAAAAGCATTGTCTTAACTTCTTGTATATTTTTCTTTAAAGAGCTCCCTACATGTCCACATCATATTCTTTTTAAAAGAGGTGTAAAGTTGTTTCTTCAAAAGATTTTTGTATATTTTTCTTCATCATAAGATGAATCATACTTCTCCTTCATGATTTCGTTTCAGACCAAAATATAGACTTTATTTTTCTAATAATCTAACATTATATTGAAAGTTTCAACTGGTTGTATTCTCTCTCGAAAAGTAATCTCCACTTAAGATATAAAGAGTTTCTTCATTAAATCTTTAAAACTTCTTTAAAGGTTCAGCACAAGAATGTATATCCCCAATAATTACAACTTTTTCATATTGATTTACATCAGCTGTATAGAAATTTATTATTTCATCTATTGATTTCTATTTTCTTTAAAGCACTTGGTAATTTTTCATTATTTTTAATAGTTTCATAAGTTCTTTCTATAACTCTTTCAGGTACATATTTATAGTTGTCTCTTTCTCTATTTCTCATAGCTTCTTCTAAAGACATCAAACCTAGACAATACATAGTATATTTGTATGTATTTGCAAATCTTTGTATTTATTCAAAAGTTTAAGATCTGAGTGAGTGGCACTATTATAGTAAAATCTCCATTTTGCATTCTCATTTTAAATATTTATACAAAAAGGTCCCAAGTCACTTTATTGTATGACTTGATTTCTATAAGAACCATCTTCAAGTAAAAACAGGGTTTGCAATATTTAATCTTATATTATCAGCACTTAATGTATATGGTTCTAAGTTATTTTCTTTATCCAAGTGGATCTTCCACTTGCTTGTATTCTCTTAATAACAATAATGTTCTCTACAACTCCTCCTATTTAATTCAAATAAAGTTTTGTCCTTGATTTCTCTATCTTTTCTTTATCTATTAAAGTTTTCTTTTATTCTTTTCTGGCTATTACATATGCTAAATCTACAGGTACTGCATTTCCAAACCATTTTGATAGTCCATCTTCTAGTGAAATTATAATAAAATTTCACGTATCTGGAAATCCTTTGGATTCTAGCACACTCTCTTATACTTAATCTTCTATATAGTTCTTCTTTTCCTATAACAAATTTATATATTTTTATCTACTTTTATCATAGTAGGTGCTTGAGGATGTAATTGACATCTTCCAGAGGCTTGTACTGTAAAAAGCTGATGTCCCCATTGTCTCACTACGATTTTCACTCATAAAAATAGTTGAATAAGTCCTCGTTAAATATTCATGGTTATCAACAATACAGTCATCAGCATTTGTTTTATCTCTCTCCAGATAAAGGTATTATCTTTTCTAGATCCCATATAGTATCTTTCAAAATTTTCTCTTTAATCGGATTAGGAAACCCAAATGACTTATATTTAAAGTCTTTCTAAAACCAACATAAAATACCTTTTCTCTATCTTGAGCCACTCCATAATCAAAAGCATTAAGCAATTTTATGAAAACATTATATCCTGCTTCTTCAAAATTCCTTAATTATATCTCTTTACTGCATCAGTATTTCTTTTTTGATACATACGCCTTTTACATTTTCTGCTACAAAAACTTAGGCTGAATATCTAATATTCTAATATTATTCAAGAATAATTCTTTCCTCTTGGGTCATTTATTCCTTAATGAACCAGCTTTCGCTCCAAGACTGACAAGGAGGCACTCCACTATTCCATCGCTTTTAGGTAGTTCATCAGATACAATTTCTCTATCTATTAATTTTGCTTTTATGGTCTCACAAGTTTCCCATATTGTTTTTATCGTACTCATTAGCAGCAACTACATTTCAAATCCTGCCCTTTTCTCAAAACCCATTCCAAGCCTCCTCCTGCCCCACTGAAATAAACTTAATAATTTCATCATATCTCCTTGCTATATGAAATGTAATCAACTTTTGCTCTAATTGTGCTGGATTATTTGGATTTTATCTTAACATTCTCTAATCTCCAAATATTTATTTTCTTTTTCTCATTTTCTAGTTTCTTTCTCTATTGAAAAAGAATTGTACTTTATCATCAATCATTGATTAGCGCCATAAAATTGTAAATTGCTTTAGTGTCATCTCTTTCTCATAAACTATAATCAAATACTTTTATCGGATTTTCGATGCACATACCCTCTTTTGTGTATTCTAAAATGTTATCTCTAGTGGGTCTACTCTGTTTATTTCTACCTATTTCATTTGTTTCTGAGACTCCTAGATCATCTATTGTCTCAATTCTAGTTTTACTTTTATGAGCATTTTCACATATTTTATTTTCGCTGCACAATCTTCTCCATATACAAATATCAAAGATGTTAGTTTATCACAGTCACCATTGCATAGATGACTATCTTTTTCTTTCCATTCTTCACAGTTTCTACAGGCATCTGTTATCATAGAACCATTTGAGTATAGCGTTTGCTGGACATGAACTTATTTCAATGCCAAAGATGAAGTGGCTCTCAATCTCTTTACCTCTATTGCATCTCCATCTCTGTATCATTTCTATTCTGGTGGATTATTTGTATCTCCTAAATAACTAAATACTTTGAAATAATTTCTATTCTTTTTATTTTCATCTGTTTCAAAGACTGTCCCTGAAAAATAGAGATCTTTGCTATTATCTCTCCAAGTGCTTCTCCCGACACTGTATTGGCTCCATTACGACTTTACAGAATATTCTCTTTAATTCTACAACAGGATTTTATTGCTATATTAATAATAGCATCTACTATATATCATATATTTTCCTCCTACTTTATTTTATACAGCTCATCAAAGAAAGATAGCATTAGTTATATATATTGTCCTGGCCACTCTATAGTAATGAACTGTACATGTAGATTATTTTCTCTATATTTCTTTAATATGTATATTTTGATCTCTATCTGGTACTCAACAGATACAACAGAGTTATAGGACAATCTAGTATCTCTTTGCACCTTT